>OIER01000018.1_pt1 | contig 260407 bp, 198 predicted proteins | sample 1581801 | NCBI WGS metagenome assembly OIER01 (sample SAMN03281006, study PRJEB24777) | human gut metagenome | isolation source: fecal sample PR165 from 1 month old male Malay infant, vaginally delivered... | reverse complement strand
CATCGTGGGGTAAGGGGATGGTGGCTACATATTGATGTTGTGCTGTTGCTTTTTACTGAAAGCTGCTACTAACGACTCATAAATCTACCCTTAATCGTGTATTGGATGATAGTTGCGGATTTTAGGAGATACAGCAAATAAAGCAAGAAATAGAGAGGAATCAGGAGAAGGCAGATATGAATTTGAAGTTTTTCACTCATGTCAGCCATGAACTACGTACTCCGCTCACTCTTATTATCTCACCGTTGGAAACGCTGATGAAGGAATATCAATCGGATGCTGTTCTGATGGATAAATTAAATATAGTGCAACGCAATGCGGTAAGGTTGTTGAATCTTGTAAATCAGTTGTTGGATTTTAGGAAAATTGATGTGAATGGATATTATTTAAGTTTGTCTGATGATGATATCATCTCTTATATTCATACGATTTGTGATTCTTTTATCTCTTTGTCTGAACAGAAAGATGTTTCTCTCACTTTTTATTCAGCTGTTTCCTCATTGAATATGTTGTTTGATGGGGATAAAATGAGGGAAGTGATGATGAGTCTGCTTTCCAATGCTTTTAAATTTACTTGCAGTGGTGGAAGAGTTGATGTGTTTGTCAGTTTAGTGGAAGGACAGGATTCTCGGGAAATGCTGGAAATCAGAGTGGCTGATACAGGGATCGGCATTAAAAAAGAAGACAGAGAACGCATTTTCGGACATTTTTATCAAGTGGATTATCCGGATATGAGCTTCTCAGGTGGCGGAGGTAGTCTGAGTATTGTACGTGATTTTGTCACGCTTCACGATGGCACGGTGAACGTAATGGATAATACCCCTGTCGGTTGTGTTTTTATTATCCATATTCCAGTAAAACGTTCTGGGGGTAAACCGATGAAGATAGAACAGGTGCAAGTTGTAGATAAGTCGGTAGAAGATATTTCCACACTTCAAGTTCCGGAGTCTTATGTGGCGTCTAATGTCGGGGAGGAATCGAAAGAAGAACTGAACCATATAATAACAATAGAAGGACTGGAGGAGGATATTCGAAGATTAGAATCTGGTAATACGGAAGAAATTGCAGAAGAAAAAAATATAGAAACAATCTCTGCCGTTGCTCCACAAAGAGCAACGGTGATTCAATTGGTTGAGGGTGAGAGTAATGAGATGATAACTCATATTATTCCACCGGAGGGGGTACCGGAAATGGTGACCGCTGTTCCTGAAGAAAAAAGTGAACTGGAGTTGAAAACGGTTTGGAATCATGCTTATATTGATCTCAAACCTAGTGGGACTGCCATAACTTCGATGGATGAAAAACTGATAAATCATGCTGTGAAATATGTAGAGGATAATATTGCACGCAGCGATTTGTCTGTAGAAGAGCTAAGCAAGGAATTAGGGATGAGCCGCGTTCATTTATATAAAAAGTTATTGGCTATTACCGGTAAGACCCCTATCGAGTTTATTCGTATAATTCGTTTAAAGCGGGCTGCCCAATTACTCCGTGGAAGTCAACAGAATATTTCAGAAATAGCCTATCAGGTGGGTTTTAATAATCCGAAATATTTCAGTCGATATTTTAAGGAAGAATTTGGTATACTACCTTCGGCTTTCCAATATAAACAAGGTAGATAGTTTTCAATATTTTATAGTGCCATTTAAGGTTTGTATCGGAGTTTCGTCAACAGACATACGTTCTGTAACAGATTTCATCTATGAGTAAAAACAATTCCATTTTATTATTGTTTTTATTAATAATAGTCATACATTAAAATCAATATAGAATGGAACATACAGTTATACATGACGAGAAAGTAGACCGTTTCGAAGTATTTGAATCGGGACAAATCGCCTATTTGCAATATGATGAAAAGAACGGAGTTTTGGATATCCTTCATACAATAGTTCCCCCACAGTTGGAGGGGCAGGGAATAGCTCAGGCTTTGACCGAGGCCGCTGTGAGATATGCTTCGGTCGTAGGGCTTAAAATACGTCCTACTTGTTCTTTTGCAAAAATGTTTTTTACCCGGCATACCCAATATAAAGACATGTTGGTGGAGTGAGAAATAAAATCAGACACGGATTGTATAAACACCGTGTCTGATTCGTTTTTAGCTCTCTTATCTTTATATATACCTTTAATCACATTGTTTGTGTGTCATAATATCCAATACTAGTTTATCGGTTTCATTCATACCTTGTGAACCGATTCTGGTAAGGTTGCGGATGCTACGGTCCACATCATTATCAATGATACCTTCTACAGAAGATACGCATTTATGTTCCATCGCTAATATGGCTGAAAATACAGCGGTAGAGACACCGCTGCTTAATTTCAGAGCACAACTGGGTTTGGCTCCGTCACAAATCATACCCGTCAGGTTGGCGATCATATTCTGTACAGCAAAAGTGATTTGCTCATAAGTGCCTCCCATTAAATAAGTGATACCACAGCTAGAACCTGTTGCAGCTACTACACAACCGCATAGTGCAGACAGACGCCCCAAGCTTTGTTTGATGTAAATCACTGTTAGGTGACTGAGTGTCAGTGCGCGGATCAATTCTTCTTCTGATTTATGGTTATCTTCGGCATAGACTACTACCGGTAAGGTAGCTGTAATTCCTTGGTTCCCGCTTCCCGAATTGCTCATGACAGGAATCATGGCTCCCGCCATACGTGCATCGCAAGCTGCCGAGGTATAAGAAAGGATGTGGGTAAATGTATTACTTCCCAATATTTGTTCTTCACTTTTGCTACTTTTCAGAATTTTGCCTAATTCGTGACCGTAGTTTCCTTTGAAAGAACGTTCTGCTGCCGCTTTGTTCAAACGTTTGGTTTCAAGAATAAAACGAATTTCATCCAATGGTGTGGTGGTGGCAAAATCGTACACTTTTCGCAAGTTCAACTCCGGTTTTTTTGCATCCTCATTGCAGGCGGCGGTAGTTTGTTTGTTTAGTAAAACTTGGTTGTTAAAGGCCACATATATAAAATTGGTATGCCCGCAAGCAATAATGGCCGTTGCTTTATCACCGTCAGCTTCACAGATAATTTCGATATATAACTTTTCTTCTATATTCTCTTTCAGCCCGATAGAGATAGCTTGTGAGTCAATTAGTTTTTTACCCTCTGCTACGGCTTCAGGAGTGCTGTCTTTTAAGACTTCCAATTGATATTCGGATTTCCCGATTAATGCCCCTAAGGCGATAGCGATAGGTAGTCCAATCATTCCTGTCCCCGGGATGCCTACTCCCATGGCGTTCTTAAGAATATTGGCGCTGAGTAAAGCTTTAATCCTTTCAGGTCTTTTACCTAGTGTTTCTGTTGCTTTTGCTACACAAAGGGCTACGGCTATGGGTTCTGTGCACCCGATAGCCGGAACGACCTCGCGATTTATAAGGGCAATGATTTGCTCTCTTTCTGGTTTGGCGATCATAGTAGATAATTATTAAGGGGTCTTGCAAAAATCTTTTTGAAAGTGTATCAAAACTCGAATAAAACTATCATTTCGTTTGTCTTTTCCTTTTCGTTGATTTTCAGAATATTTTTCATTAAAGAATATTCTGAATGAATAGAATGATAGGTTTATTTAGTTTTGACACCCCTTCGACTTTTGACACACTTTGGTTATTTTTTATAGTTTTGTAATCCGGTCTGGAGGAAGTCAACATATTTATCTATATCCTCATCATATGAATATGATTTATTCAACGGTTTTCCTTCATTGTCAATCAATACATAGAAAGGTTGTGCGTTGGCACCGAATTTAGAACGTTGCAAGTAACTCCATTTATCACCGATCGTGCGTAGTGTACGTTCCTTACCGTTTTCCATCACTTTGATGTGTTCGGGCAACGGGGTTTTGTTATCAACGAACAATGTTATCAGTACATAGTCCTCAGTCATCAACTTGTTTACTTTCGGATCAGTCCATACAGCGGCTTCCATTTTACGGCAATTTACACATCCGTAACCTGTAAAGTCGAGCATTACCGGTTTTCCGGTACGTTTTGCATATTCCATACCGGCATCGTAGTCATCAAACTGCGCATGTACTTCATTGGTATATAAGTTGAAGTCTTGTGTATTCATGGGAGGAGCAAATGCGCTGACAGCTTTCAAAGGAGCACCCCATAAGCCCGGTACCATATATACAGCAAATGCAAGTGAGATAAGAGCCATAAAAAAACGGGCAACACCTACTTTATCATCATCATCATCGTGAGGGAATTTGATCTTACCCAACAGATAGAAGCCTAGCAAAGCGAAAATCACAATCCATAAAGCAAGGAATGTCTCACGGTCTAGAATCCCCCATCCATAAGCCAAGTCAGCAACCGACAGGAATTTCAAAGCAAACGCAAGTTCGAGGAAGCCTAATACGACTTTAATTACATTCATCCAGCCACCTGATTTAGGCATGGATTTCAACCAGGATGGGAACATGGCAAACAGAGTGAACGGTAATGCCAGTGCAATGGCGAAACCTAACATACCGATGGCAGGGGCAATCACACTACCTGTGGTGGAAACTTCTACTAACAAAAAGCCGATGATAGGGCCTGTACATGAGAATGAAACCAAAGATAGGGTGAATGCCATCAAGAAGATACTTAACAAACCACTGGTCTGTTCCGCTTTACTGTCTACTGCGTTGCTCCATTTTGAAGGAAGAGTAAGTTCGAATGCTCCAAAGAAAGAGGCTGCGAATACAATTAGCATCAAGCAGAAGAATATGTTAAAAATAGCATTTGTGGAAAGTGCATTCAAGGCACTGGCACCGAATATTAAGGTTATGGCAAGACCTAATAATACATAGATCACTACAATAGAAGCACCATATGTCCATGCATCACGGATTCCTTTCTTTTTGTCTTTGCTACGTTTTAAAAAGAAACTTACCGTCATTGGGATGATAGGCCATACACAGGGCGTAAATAAGGCTAGTAATCCACCGATAAATCCGGCAAAGAAGATGTAAATCCATGAACGGTCTTGTTGTGATGTCGTTTCGCCAAATGCGTTCAACTCTTGGATAACCGGAGTCCAGTAATCTTGGACAGCAGTGTCATTGCCGATCAGGGCGGCAGTTGTAGCACTATCTGTTGCGGTAGTTGCAGTAGCTGTTTCCGCTACAGGAACTTCCGTTATGGCTGTTTCTGTTTTTGCGGGTTCAGTAGTCTTGCTTGTAGTAGCAGCGGCAACTCCTTTTCCGGAGAAAGAGAAAGAAACTTCAGTAGGAGGCAGACAGTTTTCATCGTTGCAGGCACCGAATTCCATATAACCTTCTATCATATAGGTAGCGCCAGTTATTTTTAGTTTCTGAATGAAAATGGCAGTGTTCTCAAAGTAACGTAATTTCATTTCAAACACCTTGTCGAAGTTTTCAATTTCTTTACCTTGTGGAGTGAGCTTCCCTACTAATTCTACTCCTTCTATCTTGTCTACGTTGAAAGTAGCGGAGATAGGACCTCCCGAAGGAAGGTCCGTGGAATAAACGTGCCATCCGGCGTCAATCTTACCAGTGAATACTATTTGTGCTTCCGTATCGGAAATCGTCTTTAACTCGGTTTTGAATTGTACCGGATCTTGAATCTGGGCAACTGCCGGAAGCAATGCCATAACGATTAAGAGGCAACTTAAAAAAAACTTCTTTTTCATTACGTATTATTTAAATTTTGATTAATGTTCATACCGCAAAGTAAGGGATAATATCTTAGATATGTCTCTCTATACCTATATAAATATCGGCAATTGCTGTTTTCAGAATAAAAAATAGAGCAAAAAGATAATCTATTGCTCTTTTTGGAGTTCCATAACTTTGTTTCTATATTGGGAGGGGGTCATTCCCACAGAGGATTGGAAAAGGTTATAAAAGGTGGAAATGGAGTTAAATCCCAACTCTGCAGAAATGGCTTTCATCGGAGTTTCGTTATTGGGGTCAGATAATAGGCGGATAGCTTCTTCAATACGGAAACGATTTACATAATGAGTGAAGGATAATTTGGATTGCTCATTGATGATACGTGATAAATAAGTACGGTTAGTTCCTAGTATTTCCGCTACTTTGTCTTTTGTTATAAAATTGTCTTTGTAAATTTTTTCTTCTCTCATAATACGCTCTAATGTACGGAAAAGTTCTAAACTTTTCTCATCGGTGAGTGAGGAGGAAGCATACTTTTCGGAAGTAGAAACCATGGAGGGGGCATTGGTCTCCAATTCTTTTATACGGCGATTCAGTTCCGTTTCTCTTTTGATTGCTTCTTGATTTTGCTTGACAATACTTAAATAAAGTTTGTTTTTACGGCGGTAGAGGTAATAAAGCAACCCTAAAACAATTACAGTGATAATAAGAATAAATGTTTGTTGCTGTATACGCTGTTCTTTCTGCATTACATCTAGTTTGCTTTGTTTTATTAAATTTTCCTGCCGCTCAGAGTCATATTTGAATCGCATTTCGCTTAAATCTCTTTCTTTGTCCTTGTTGAAAAGGCTGTCGTTTTCCAAACGGAATATTTTATAATACTTCAGTGCGTCATGATATTGGTGCAATTGCTCATAGCAGGTAGACAGATTTTCGTATAGTTCATTGCGATGGATGGCGTTGACGCGTGCATAAGAAATAGCTATTCCTTGTTTTAACAATAAAATAGCTTCTGGTTGTTTGTTTTGCTGCATTAGTATACGTGCATATCCCAAATGGGCATAGACAATAGAGGAAGTTTGTGCCGCCTGTTTATCCTTCATGGCTTTTTTGTAATATTCCAAAGCCTGAGCATATTCACCCATATCATATAATATATTGCCAAAGAGATTATAGGTATGGGCTTGGTCGTAGAAATCATTTTCCAGCATCAATGTTTCGGCTTCATGGATATATTTCATTGCTTCCTCATTCTGTTTCATTAAAAAATACATATAGGCAGAATTTACTGCACCGGAATAAATGATGTATGGATTACGCATACTGTGTCCTAATTCATAACATTCTAATGCGTATTTGATGCCGGCTGTATCTTTTTTGAGGTAATAGATATTTGCTAAATTGCCTAAAAGCAAAGCGTATTGTTGTTGGAAATTATTTTGTTGTGCCAATTGGATACCTTTATAAAGCCATCGTATGGCACGGTAATAATCGGTTTCAATATTTGCTGAATAGAGTCCGAGACTACCATAGACGGAACAAAGGGTGGAGTCATTATTCAGTTTGGTTGCTAATTCAAGAGAAAGATTCAAGTTTTTTTTGGCTATTTTTTCCCGTCCGCTCATCATTTGCGCTTGTGCTTGGTAGATATATGAATAGAGTTGGAGTAGAGGATTTTTAGTCTTGTCCGCTACGTTTTTCATAATCTCAGCGTAAGTGATGGTTTTGGAATAATCTCCTTTATTTAAATAGTATTGGCATAGAAATTTTAAGGCATCCCCGTTATCAGGTTCTTTCCTAATGATTTCCAACTGTTTCTCAAGGATGACGGGGCGCTTTTGTGCATGTACACAAAAGGATATCCCCAAAAGTAACAGTAAGAAAAGACATTTTAGTTTCATATGCTTTTTTCGATTGAGAGTGCAAATATAATAAAACCTTTAATTTTTCTTGTTCAAAAGTCTTGCATATTTAAAATAAAGTCGTACCTTTGCAACGCTTTCAACAAAAGCACTTCTGAAAGGAAGTTTGGGAGAGGTGGCAGAGTGGTCGATTGCGGCGGTCTTGAAAACCGTTGTACTGCGAGGTACCCGGGGTTCGAATCCCTGTCTCTCCGCTGAACGTGCTGGACAGAAATGGTCAGCAAACGGACAAAAAGCTACAAATCAATGATTTGTGGCTTTTTTTATTGCCCGAAAGTCCGGCTTCCAAGACTTCAAAAGTACGGTAAAAGACAAAGTTTCGTTACTAAATCGTTACCTATTCCCTGCCGGACAAAAACGGTAACGATTTGTCCATAAATGACCTGATAATGACTTGATTAGTCCACAGTCTGCATAACTCAAAAACGAGAGGTAAAAAGTAATTTTGCAACTAAAAAAAGTGAGTTATGAAATCGACATTCAAAGTGCTTTTCTACCTGAAAAAAGGTTCGGAGAAGAAAAACGGTGAAGTTATGATTATGGCACGCATTACCATTGACGGTAAACTGTGCCAGTTCAGTACGAAACAAAGCATCCAGACGGAGAACTGGAACGTGGCTGCTGGCAAAGCCAAAGGCAGGGATGCCGGGAGGATAAATGCCCTGCTGGACGACATACGAGCATCGCTGAACACCATTTACCACGAAATGCAGCGGCGGGACAATTACGTTACCGCCGAGAAAGTGAAGAACGAGTTCTTGGGACACAACGAGAGCCACGAAACAATCCTTTCCCTGTTCCAAAAGCACAATGACGATGTGAAACAGCTTGTGGGCATATCCAAGACGATAGCCACCTACCGCAAGTATGAAGTTACCCGCCGCCACCTCGCCGAGTTCATACAGAGCAAGTACAACCTTTCGGATATTTCCATAAAGGAGATAACCCCGATGTTCATTACCGATTTCGAGTTGTACTTGCGTACAGCCTGCAAGTGCGGTTATAACACGACCGCCAAGTTCATGCAGTTCTTCAAGCGCATCATCATCATTGCCCGCAACAACGGCATACTGGTAACAGACCCGTTCGCCAATTATAAAATCCGGCTGGAAAAAGTGGACAGGGGGTATTTGACAGAGGACGAGATAAAAATCATCCTCAAAAAGAAAATGGCTTCCGAGCGTTTGGAACACGTCAGGGACTTGTTCGTCTTTTCCTGTTTCTGCGGTCTGGCTTACAGCGATGTCGCCAACCTGCGGCAAGAGAATATCCGCAAATCCTTTGACGGGAAACTTTGGATAATCACCAAGCGTCAGAAGACGAACACTGACGTGAATGTTCCCCTGCTGGACATTCCCAAGATGATTTTGAAAAAGTACAAGGGCAAGCTGCCGAACGGCAAGGTACTTCCGGTTATCAGCAATCAGAAACTGAATGCGTACCTGAAAGAGATAGCCGATGTTTGCGGGATTAAAAAGAACCTCACATTCCACCTTGCCCGGCACACGTTCGCCACGACTACCACGCTTTCAAAGGGAGTGCCCATTGAAACCGTTTCCAAGATGCTGGGACACACGAATATCGAAACGACACAGATTTACGCCCGCATCACTAACAGCAAGATAGGCAGCGATATGCAAGGACTTGACAAGAAATTTGTCGGTATCGAAAAAATCTACAAGGAAGCAGCCATGTGAATTTTCAGTTACCTATATACCGTTCGTAACAGAACAGGTAACGATTTCGGTAACGAAATTCCAGCTAACAAGTTATATCCCAGTATTGTACATTCTTTTATCTTGCGGGCAGTCGGCAGGCTACCCGCATTTTTTATATCCTTTTCCAACTGGCACATTCCCCGAAACGCCAGCCGTGCGTGGCATGGCTGACTGTATTCCGTGAAAAGAGCCGTTGGAAACCCGCACAAGCGTATTGCAAGCAAGCCCGCAACACCCTTGCCTTTCCCGCCCGCATAAAGCGTTCCCTAAAAGACGAAAGGGAACAAGCACTTTTTACCCGTTTCTCTCCCCGTAAATCTTCCTCTCGTGGCAGTCATCAGCCGGGACAGCCGTTTTTACCGTTTCAATAGGCAAAGGTAGTTACGTGTTCTTCACGGTTTCGCAAGGTCGAGCCTTTCAGGTTTGGCGAAAAAATCTTCCCTGCGACATTCGTTGCGAGGTATTTTTTGCCCAAAACCTTGCGCATCCTAAACACTACCCTTTGAAGCCTATGTGAAACGAAAACGACCGACCCGACCGAAAGACGCATAAAAAAAAAGTCGGATTTACGAGAAACAGGAAAAAAGTTCAGTGAAACTTCAACTCCCTCACCTCTCAAATCCGCATAAAAATTAAAAACTTAAAAAATTACAGCAATATGGAAGTAACAACATTATCAGCAGCAAGCGTTTATGTAGGCACTTACGCCAAGTACAACAACGGTTCATTGTCCGGTGCATGGCTCGACCTGTCGGAGTATTCGGACAAGGAAGAATTTTACGAAGCCTGCCGGGAACTGCACGGGGACGAGGAAGATGCGGAATTTATGTTTCAGGACTGGGAGAACGTACCGGAGGGCTTAATCGGCGAAAGCTGGATTTCTGAAAACTTCTTCGCCCTGCGTGATGCGGTGGAGAGTTTGAACGATACCGAGCAGGAAGCCTTTTTCGTGTGGTGCAACTACAAAAGCCATGATTTGGGCGAGGAAGATGCGGACGACCTTGTACGGGACTTTCAGGACGAGTATCAGGGACAATATGACGATGAAGAAGATTTCGCCTACCAAATCATTGAAGAATGTTACGACCTGCCGGACTTCGCAAAGACCTATTTCGATTATGAAAAGTTCGCCCGTGATTTGTTCATGTGCGACTACTGGTTTGACGACGGTTTTGTGTTCCGGGCGGCATAACTGGCTACTAATCCGGGCGGGAACTTGAAAATTTCCGCCCGCAAAACCTGAAAAAAGGATGAAGATAAAAGCGATATATAAAACGGTTTTGCGGCTGGCGGTGTCCGGCATGGTCTGCCGCTGGGCAGGTGTTGAAACGGCGTTTTTTCTTTGGCTGGGATTTTCCATGTGCTGTTTTATCCTGCGGTTGTGCTTTTCCCTGCTATACCTGTTTTGCGTGGTTGCGTTTTTCTTCCTGCTCCTTTCTTTATTAATCCTCTAAATTTCAAGATATGGCAAAGACAAAAGTTTATCAGGTGGAAACGGCTTTCGTTTCTCGTGGCGTGTTCCACGTTCAGGCGGACAGCCGGGAAGAAGCCCGGCGGCATGTGGAAACCTCTTGCGGGCTTGTATTGGGCGGGGACATACACACGACCCTGCCGGATGATGCGGCGGGCTGGGATTTTGACACCCACCCGGAAAAGACATTCGGAAAAATAACCATTAAAAAATAGGACATCATGCAATCATTAAACAAAAACGGGGTAAGCATTACCCGGACACCGGGAGAAGAAAAGTTCGTGAAATGCTGTTTAGGGGCTTTCAGGGGACAGATTTATTACCAGTATGACTACCGCCACTTTGACGGTGAACTGTTTTCAACAGTGGCTAAAACGCTGGACGAGTGCCGCAGGCGGCGGGACAAGTGGCTGGAGAAAAAGAACGGAACAACAAACAAGTAAAATGTAGTGATATGAAAACGACAGAAGTAAACAAAGGGCTTATCGGCAGACGTTGCGAGTGCATATTCACGGGCTTAATGGTAACGGGCGTTATCGAGGACATCCGGGACGACCGACATTCCACAGCGGTAAAAGTCCGTTTCGACAGCCCGCACCAGTGGGGCGATGAATTATATAATGACGTGTGGGCATGGGGGCGCAAAACGGACGAGTTCGGCACGTTGCGTCACCTGCAACTGCTGGAGGACAAACCGGACTTTCAGACAATGACGGTCGTTTTCGGCGAGCCAATCAGCCAGATAGACCGCAGTGTTTTTGAAGATGCGGCGGCGTGGGGTGTCTGCACCCTGCAAGGCTGGGTAAACAGCTATGAAAGTGTCAGGTTTGTAGCCATAAACGACCATACGGCGGTCATAACGGGCGAATACAACTTTGAACAGGTAAAGGTGTGGTTAGAGAGGCATGTGCCTATAAAAAGCCTTAAAATCAGTTGATAGAGGACGGCGGCAACCGCCGCCGTTACTTTCTTCCATGAGCCTGCCTGCGGTGAAGAAAGTAACAAAGAAGCCCGTTTCCTGTTCCCTATAAAAACGCAGCCCGCCGAATACTTTCGGCGGGCTGTACAGATATTCCCACGCTGCCAGCGTGTCAGTCCGTTTCTTCTCCCCATAGTTCCCTGTCAGTCGGGGCGTTCTTCAACCCGTGCCACAAGACACCCGCATACAAGGCAAAATAAGCGCATATTCCCGTAAATATCCACATGGCTACTCCGGTTCTTCCTCGCTGTTGTCGTTATTGAACGATAGCGAAAGTTGTTGCATCTGCCCGAAGCTGTCAATCACATAAATGTCAATCGTCTGCTGGTCGGTCGATGCCGAGGTGTAGTAGAGCCGGAACGTTTCTTTCTCCAGCGGGTAAAGGTCATTGGGCAGGAACACCGTGCCGTTATCCATTTCCAGCTTTCCTTTGCCGTCCGGCTGGAAATAGCGTATCTGATAGGTAGTCGGCTGGTAATAGCCGCCACGCATCAGCTGGCAGCGTATTTCGGCGGTTTCCCCGACTTTCAGTTTCTTGGGTACTGGCAGCGTTTCTACCGTGAACGGGTACGCCTGCTGAATATCCAAGCTGTCATTACAGGCAGTGGCAAGTACAAGGGCGGCCATGATGTAGCAGCCCATGATGATTTTATACATTACATTCTTCATATACATTATTTATATATAGCGGTTAGTTGATTATGAATTTTATCCCGATGCCTGCCTGCGTGTGGAACTTGCCGATGTCCGAGCCGAACAAAGCCCTTTCCCTCACGTTCAGGAGCAGAGCCACCCGGTCGGTCAGGTAGGCTTCCAGTTCCAGCGTCAAAGCACCGCCGTAGATGAAGCAGTCCTTATCCAGCAGTGTAGAACCGTCCGGCAATAACTTTTCGCTTTTGTTGCTCACTTCATACCCGGCGAGTGCCGACAATCCCAGCGAGAGGAAAAAGGTCTTTCGCCTGTCCGATAGGAATTTCAGGTAATAGCCGCCCTCCGCCGTGAACTGTTCGACTGGTATCTGCATATCCTTGTAGTCATACTTCTTGTGCAGGTATTCCCCGCCAATCACCCAGCGATTGGCGTTCTTGGTATAGACGCTGTACGCTGCCCCGATATGGTAGGCGAAATCACTATTGCTGTTCCAGTGAACGCCGTCCGCCATACCTGCCGTGACCTGCAAGCTTTTCATGCCCGGCAGGTATCTTTGTGCGTGTGCCTGGTTGAAATGCAGGCACAGCGCAAAGAGCATCATTATAAAGATATGTTTCTTCATTCCCTACTTAATTTTTAGCTCGTTAATTACTTCTGCGTTCACGATGTCGGCGTTCTCCACCCGTATGGTCTGATGCCGCCCGCCGTTTTTCTCGTAGAGTTCCACCAGCAGCAGTTTGTCGTCCGGTATGGTGAACTTCGGCAGGGCGTACACCGTGCGCACGGTGCTTTTCCCGGCAATCTCTATCACCTCGTTGTAGCTGCGTACTGCATCCAGCACCGTTTCCTGAATAGCCGTGCGTTTGGGTACTTTCTTATCGACTACCTTAAACTTGATGAAGTCGGTATCGAAAGGCACGTTGGAACTGTTCTTCGTCTGCGTGTGTACATAGAGCATCCCGTTGTAGGTATAAATCCCCTTGATTAAGAACTGGATGCCGAAACGCTTGCTGCCCAAGTGGCGCACTTTCCGGTCATTGTTCTTGTAGATGCTCCGCATTATCAGCTTCACCAACAGCGGGCTTTCGTTTCCCAGTTCCCGAAAATGGATGTTCATGCGGGTATGCGAGAAATCGGACGTATCTTCATTTTCCAAGAAATCTTTCATCTCGATGTTGAGCATTTCCGGCTCACGGGCGTATTTGGCGTTGAAACTGTAAAAACTTCCGTCCTCACAGATGACGGAGAAGTTGGTTTCGCCCGGAAATCCCTCTGTCGTGGCTTTCACACGTATCACGTTTTCCGCCCCGTCAGCCTTGCCCGCTATGATGTGGTTGCTTCCCAAGTCCACGTATCGCACGGCGGCTGGAAAAATGATATGCACCGTTTTCGCAAAAGTAACTTCCACACCGTAAGGCGTTACCATTTGTCGGTAAGGGAGTTTCCGGGTAATGCCCCGGTACAAGTCGTTGCCCGCTACATACTTCACGGTATCGGTTTCCTGTGCGTTTGCCGCACACACGCCCAACAAGAGGGCGAACAATACAAAAATCTGTTTCATTTGTCTTTTGGAATTTTAGTGGTTGATAAAATGATTATTGTTGTTTGGTGTAAAGCATCACCTTGTACCCGGCTTTCAGCTTCACTTTCACGGTTCGGAACTTCTTGGCAAGGTAGCCGGATGCCCCCTGCATCAGCCCCCTTGTAACGTCCATAGCGACCTGCTGCCCGGCGTTCTGCGTGAAGGAAATGCTTGTACCCAGCCCGCTGCCGATGTTCGCCATAGCCTCGTTGAACGCTTCCTGTTCCATTGAGGACGGGACGGACAGCCCCTTTTGCCCGTCCGTGTCGAACACGGCGAGTTCCACCGGGATGATGTTGCCCGCATGTTCAATCGAGGACACGGTGATGTCGAGCCTTTCACCCTGCACTTTTGCCACGCCCGCCACAAGGGTGTTCTTCGGCACAACGATGTTTCCCGCCTGCATGGGTTCGAGCAGCCGGAGTTTCACGCTCTGTCCGTCAATCAGTGTCTGGTCTTGGTGGATGCAGGCGGCTACCGTGTTCTTTCCCATAGCGTAACCCGTGCCTACCGCCGTGTTGAAGCCGTAGTTCCGTGGCTGGCTGTAAGCCCGGATGAAGTCGGCATCGCTCATGGGCTGGTTCAGTCCCGATACGGTCGTTTCACGGACAGCCCGCACCGCCACCGCATCCGGCTTGCGTTCAATGCTGCCCGTTACCGGGACTTGTGCGACTTGTTCCTGCCCGCCGTTCATGTACTTTGCCGCCAGTTCGTAGGACTTTTCCAAGAGAGCCATTTGGTCGTCAGCCGTAGGCGTGGCGTTCTGCTGTTGTTTCAGTCGGTCGGTCAGTTCCGCCACCTGCCGTTTCAATTCCTCTTTTTCTTCATCTGCCGCCGGAGTTTCATAGAACGTGCTTAACTGGCGGTTGATGTTCCGGTAAGCCGCCTGCGATGAAACACCGCCGCCCCTTTTCGGCTGCGGCTTTTCTTCGGGTATCGGGGCGATGTCCGCCTGCGGTTCTTCCGTTTCCCCGTCCGGCGTGAAGCCGAAATCCTGTAACGAACGTATTTTGTCCTTTTCCTTGCGGCTTATCATCGCCTGCTCGTAGGCGGTCTGCTTGTCGGCTATAATCCCGTCCTCTGCGGGCAGGGGTATGTCGGCATTGAAGCCGCCCACGCTCTCCACCCTTGCATCCTCTTTGTCGGAGGGTGCGAATATCAGGTACATGCACCCGGCAAAGGCAAGGAACATCAGGGGAAAGATTATCATCTTCCTGCGCTGCTGCACCTGCTGCGGGGTAAGTTCCCGTTTGGGCTTCTTCTCCTTTTCGGGCTGTCTGCCCGGTTCATTCTTCTGTATTTCTTCCATATTCAGGTCTGTTTGATAAGTTGATACTGTCGCTGCCGTGTAGCGGGTATTGCCTGATGTGTTCTATTTGCAGCCTTTGCCCGTCCCGTTTCCCGATGTTGTAGATGGATGAAACGGTGATATAGACGGACAAGCCGCCGAACAGGAAGAACATCACGAGGATAACCGCCAGCCTTTTGCCCGGCGTAATCCGTCCGCACATACGGCGCAGGCGTTCGTCCGTCCAGTCCTGCACCCTTTCGATGCAGCCTTTTTTCTTTCTTGTTTCCATACGCCTATCGTTTAATGGTTTGCAAATCTTTGTTTTCCGTAATGGTGAACGCTTCCATGATGAAGCCGTGCGGGTTGTTGTCGCTGCGGGTGGCGTTGAGCAGGCGGCACGTGGTAACAAGGCTTCTGACCGTCAGGCTGCTTTCCCGGACAATGAGCTGCCGGGCGTAGGTGTCCACCCGGTAGGGGTACTGGTTGAAGTCGCACCTCATGCTGTCTATTTCCACCGTCTGCGTGACGTTGCCCGAAATCACCCGGTTGTAATATCCCTTTTCCGACAAGTCCTTGTAATAGTTGAAGGCACTCTTGTCGGCAAGGAACAGCGAACGCCGGATGTTGCCCTCGATAGCGTCCTTGTCGGGCGAGAGCGTGAAGAAAAGTTCGTGGAAACGCTTCACGTGCGACTTCGCTTCAATCGGTCTGTTCTGCGCCATGTCCTGCGAGAGAGCCAGCATCAGGCTCTTGCCGTTGTCGAGGACGTATATCTTCTGCCGCTGCTTCTCGGCGAAGCTGTACGAGTTCCACACGGCAAAGCCCGTAACCAGTGCGCACAGGCAGATGAATACCAGCGCAAAGAGCCGGATTTGCCGGAAGCTCGTTTCGATGTTCGTTAATGACTTGAATTCCATTTCTTACAGTTCTTTTTTAGTTCTTTTTTTGAGGGTTGATAATTGATGTTTCAGGGCGGTTTTGTCAAAGTAGCACTTTGTGCCCCTCAAAGTAGCACCTTGGGGGTGTAAAAGTAGCACTTTGAGGATGCCAAGGCAGCACCTTGCCGCCCGAAGCACCGGTTATTTGAGAAGTTTCCCGGCGACTTTTCCGGTCGCCGCACCTGCCACCGCCCCGGCGACTGACCCTGCCCGTGCCACGTTGCGGTTGTAGGCGGCAGTCCCGCCAGCCGATACTATCCAGCCTGCAACGGTCGGTATGGTGAAATATCCCACGATGCCGATAATCATAAAGATGATATAGACCGTGTTGCTTCCGTCCGGGATAAAGTTCGGGTCTGAAAGCTGCTCGATGTCCTTTTGGAGCATCAGCGTCTGTATGCGAGCCAATACACTGCTGAACAAGTCCGACACGGGCAACCACAGGTAAATGGATATATAGCGTGCAATCCACCGGGTCAGCGTGCTTTGGAAACCGTCATAGACGGAAACCGCAAACGCCAGCGGACCCAGTATTGAGAGAACAATCAGGAAGAACGTGCGCAGCGTGTCTATAATCAGCCCCGCCGCCTGAAAGAGCAGTTCCAGCAGTTCCCTGAACCAGTCCCGGACGGACTTCTTGATGTTGTAAGCCGTCCTGTCCATGTACATTCCCGCCATAGTAACCATGTCGGAGGGCGACCAGCCCAGTTCTTCCAGTTGCCTGTCAAATTCCTCGTCCGAAGCGAGGTAAGCCGTTTCGGGGCTTCGTATCAGGGCTTCATACTCCAGCCTGTCTTTCTGCTCCCGGTACTCGTTCATGTCGAAAGTCTGTGTTTCCAAAAGCTGGTTGCAGCCCTTTACAACGGGCGACAGCACCGTGTTGATAGTCCCCAGCACGAATGTAGGAAAGAACATGATACACAAGCCCAACGCAAAAGGACGGAGTAGCGGGTACACGTCTATGGCTTCCGCCCTTGCGAGCGACTGCCACACTTTGGCGGCTACATAGAACAGCGCACCCAGCCCGGCTATCCCTTGGGCTACCCCTGTCATGTTGCCGCACAGGGGCATCATTTCATCGTACAGCACCCGCAACACTTGGTGCAGGTTGTCAAAATCCACTGCTGCTAATAACATAGGCATACTGATTAAGTGGTCGTATCATGTTACCAGTAGCGTTCATCCGCCGAGCCGTAGAGAGCCAGCACCCGGTCGGCATCGTTCTTCTTCTTTGCCCGCAGGTAGGACACGGAAATGGTCTTGCGGGTGTAGTAGTTCACGAGGTTGCGGTAGTTCATCAGGCTTTGATAGGCGTTGTCGATGATTGCCAGCCGTTCGGCATCCGTCAGCGACATGCCCGTGATGTTCACCACGTTTTTCAAGTCCTGAAGCACGTCCGAGCTTTCGTCCAGCAGCATGGCGTAGCCGGAGGAAATGGCGGCGAGTTCGTCCGCCGTGTAGTTCCCGTCCGAGAGCATCTTCTGGTAGTTCCTGACGTATATTTCGGAGATTTCCGCCACCAGTTCGATGCTTTTCTTTACCTTAACACCGCCCTTTACCACGTCATGCACCGCTTTTAGCGCATCGTAATAGGCTTTTCCCTGCTGGAAAATCTTCTGCGTTTCCAAAAAGCCGTTCAGCGTGTTGGCTTTCGTGCCTGCCGTTTCCACTATCTGTTTGGTGGTGTTGATGATGCCCTGCGCCAAATTGCCGGGGTCGGATACCACCCACTGTGCGGATGCCCTGCCGATGAAACAAAGGCATACCGCCATAAGGAGAATTGTTTTCTTCATGTTCCTAATTTTTAAGTTGTTGATAATTGGGGATTACGTTTGCTTTCCGCAAGCCTCTTGACAGCCAGTTCGAGGTTGCCGCCCAGCTTATCAGCAAGGGCGAACAGTTCCATTTTCTCGCTTTCTTCTGTAGTGAACGTGTAATATTCTTCCAGCGAAACTTCTGTGGCATACACCGCCGACTGTGTGCCGCCCAGCGAGAAGAACACTTCCTTGTACTTCCGTCCGGGGTGGTTCGCCATGTTGATAGACAATATTTGCGAACGTTCCTTGTCGGTCAGCCCCAAGAGGTTCTGTATGCTGTCAAACTTGTTAAGATATTTCCGTTGGTCTAACAGTATCTTGCAGTCCGAGTTGTTGATGATGCTCTCTTTCACTATGGGCGAGGAAATAATATCTTCCACTTCCTGTGTTACCACAATCGCTTCCCCGAAATACTTTCTGACCGTCTTGTAGAGGTAGCGAATGTAATCCGCCATGTTCGCTGATGCGATTGCCTTCCAAGCTTCCTCAATTAGTATTAACTTCCTTATTCCCTTTAACTTGCGCATCTTATTGATGAACGCTTCCATGATGATGATAGTCGTTATCGGGAATAAAATCTTGTGGTCTTTGATATTGTCCAACTCAAAGACAATGAAGCGTTTGTGCAGCAAATCCAGTTCCTTGTCGGAGTTCAGCAGGTAGTCATACTCGCCGCCCTTGTAATAGGGTTCAAGCACGTTCAGGAAATTGTCTATGTCAAAATCCTTTTCCCTGACTTTTTTCTGTTCAAGCTGTCGGCGGTAATCATCCCGGACAAACTCGTAGAACGTGTTGAAGCAGGGCGTTACCGAACGGTCTTTGCCTGTCAGTTCGATATAGGCACTCACGGCGTTGGACAACGCCACTTCTTCCGAGCGTTTGGGTGCTTCATCGTCCCGTTTCCACAAGGTAAGGATAAGCGTCTTGATGCTCTCTTTCTTCTCGATGTCAAACACGCCGTCCTCTACATAGAACGGGTTGAACGCTATCGGGCTTTCGTTGGTGTAGGTGAAATAAATCCCGTCCTCGCCATGTGTACGGTTGTGGATAAGCTGGCACAGCCCCAAGTAGCTGTTACCCGTATCGACCAGCAGCACGTGCGCCCCCTGCTCGTAATACTGGCGCACCATGTGGTTGGTGAAGAAAGACTTGCCCGACCCACTCGGCCCAAGTATGAACTTGTTTCTATTGGTCGTGATGCCTTTCTTCATGGGCAGGTCGGATATGTCGATGTGTAGCGGTCGCCCGCTTACCCTGTCCACCATTTTGATACCGAACGGTGAAAGCGAACTCTTGTAGTTGGTTTCTTCCACGAACAGGCATAGAGCCTGCCCCAAGAACGTGTAGAAACTTTCCTCTGCGGGGAAGTCGGCTTCGTTGCCGGGTATGCCCGCCCAAAAGAGCGTGGGCGTATCGACCGTGTTGTGGCGTGGCTTGCACTCCATCAGGGCAAGCTGGCTTCCCACATCATTGCGTATGCGTTTGAGTTCTTCCCGGTCGTCCGACCAAGCCATGACGTTGCAGTGGCAGCGCACCGAGATAAGCCCCTTGCTATGCGCTTCGTTCAGGTACTCGTCTATCCACTCCTTGTTCACCTGATTTGCCCGTGAGTAACGGGACAGCGACTGCATGTTCCTTGCGGTCTTTTCAAAGTTTTTCAGGTTCTCGGCGTGGTCGTCCAAGAAGATGTACTGGTTATAGATGTGGTTGCACGACAACAATACCCCGACCGGGGCGGCGAACGACAGGCGGCAGTCGCTCCGGTCAGTGGACAGCTTTTCAAACCGTGTGTCCGTCCCGACCTTTCCGGGCAAATCTTCCACGTCCGAGAGGGTGTGCAGGCACAGGATGTCGTCCCCGATGCGCATTTCTTCCGGGTACAGCCCGATGTCTTTCAGGCAGGCGGTATCTGTCTGCGAGAGCGAGAAGTATTTCTCGATGATGCCCGCCCGTCCGTCCTGCCCGGTGATTTCCGGGGCGTTCAGGCGGGTAAGGCTGACAAAACCGCTGTCGTTCATAATCCGCTCGAACTGCCCGACCGCCTCGATGAATTTCGCTGCCGCTTCCCTGTCCGCTATCTCCTGCGGCACAATCCTGCCCCGGCAGAGGGTGGAGAAGTCGCTCTGTCGGCGGCTTCTCTCCCTTGTCGTCTTTGTCAGGAACAGGTAGCAGTAATGGTTCAGGAACGGGCGTTCATTGAAGTGCCGTTCAAAACTCCGGGACAGGAAGCTAAGCCCGTCCCTTTCTGTGTCGGGCTGGTAGTTCTCCTTGATGAAGAAGTCCTGCTTGTGTACTATGGAGTAGCCGGGCAGTACCTTGATAGCCTTGTACCATGCCGAATGTATGGCTTCGTACTCGGCACTGGTAACGGTGAACAGTTCGGGCAGTTCCACCCGGAAAGCCACCGTGATGTCCGCATCCTTTGAAATGATGCAGCCGTTTTCCACCGCCAAGAGAGGGAATTTCCTTTCCAGCGTGGTAGCCTTTAATGTATTCCTCATGTTTCGTTCTCCTTTCTTCTTTTATAAGTGAATAACCGGGGTATCGCCTTGCGGTTGATAATGAAGCGTGGATGCCGTTTGCGTGCGGCGGCTTTCATCAGCCCGTGCGTGCCGTACTTGGCGTTGAGCCGGAACGTGAGCCACACCAGCGACAGGGCGGCGGTAACGCCGAAGCCGATGCAGACCCACTGGTTCACGCCCGCCATGTACAGGATGATGAACGCCACGAACACGGCGAGCAGCCCGCCCGCAAAAATGAAAAGGTACTGGCTTTTCAGTCCCTTGAACTCCGCAGGTTTCCCGATGCCCCTGTTTACCGGATATTTAGACATAGCCGCCGTTTTAGAGGAAGAACGAACGCAGGATAGTGGCGGCGACAATCAGGAAAATACACGCCCCGAACCAGCTTGCGGCGGTCTTTGAGGTGTCCGGGTCGCCACTCGAAAACTTGTTATAGACTTTTACCCCGCCAATCAAGCCGCAGACTGCCCCGATTGCGTACACGAGTTTCGTTCCGGGGTCGAAGTAACTGGTTATCATACTGGTGGCTTCGGTGATGCCCGCCTGCCCGTTACCCTGTGCGTAGGTACTTACAACGGCGGCAAGGAGAGCCGCCGACAAGAAGATTTTCTTTCTCATTGCGATTTGTTTTTTATGCCGGGCAGCGGGTGGATAGCCCGCCGCTTCCGGCTGGTGAATAATTGAAATTGGAATTTTAGTGGTTGCGGGACACACGCCCCGTTTGGTTTTCAGGTTGCCAATCAACCGTAATCACGCTGTTTCATGTTGTCAGACTTATACCTTATTATATTATACCTTTTATATTATAGGAACTCGTTCATGTCGAATGCCTCGTATTCCTTGTCGCCCGTGTCGGCGGCTTCGGCAGGGGCAGCAGCCGTAACCAGCCCGGCTTCGTTCCGTTTCAGCAGTTCCGCCACCTTTTCCTGCCCGCCGTTGATGTTTTCCACCACCGCATCGAAAAGGTTAGTCCCCTTGATGCTTGCCAGCGTCCCGGCGGCTTGCCTTTTTTCCGTTTCAGTGGGGTTTTCGGCGTTCGCCGTGCGTACCGCTTCGCCCAGTTCATCGAAGCTCACGCCCGAAGCCCGCCCGGTATCATCGCCACCGTCCATGTACCCGGCTATTTCCTCGTCCTCGTAGTCGGGTTCGTCATTCTCGTAACCGGGCGTTTCTTCCGCTTCGGGTGTTGCTCCCGGAATGTTTTCTTTCGGCTGTCCGTCAGCTTGCGGCGCAAAAATAGTATCATTTCCAGCCGCTTGCGGCAGGTGTCCTGATTTGTCCTGTGGTGTCCCGATTTGTCCGCCCTTGTAGCGGCTTTCACCTATCAGCGTGTAACCCGAAATCTCGTTTTGTGGCAGTGGCGCATCATCCGCCCTGCCCGGTGATGTCCGGCTGTCCGTGTGGCGATACCACAGCCACAGGACGATATAGTACACCGCCAGCCCGGTGAGTATGCAATAGACTACCATAACTAAAAGGGTTTTTGGAAGTGGCTTTCGTACAGGGCGTTTATCTCGTCTTGGTATTGCTCGAAGTGGCGCAGCAGAATATTCTCCACGTAGCTGCTTACAGTAACTTTTCGCCCGCCTATCACCGTCACGATACGCATCAGCTTCTCGTGGGTGGTGCGGCTCACATACAAGGGCTGTCGGTCTGCCAGTTCCACTTTCTGAAAGTAGGTTTCCCGGTAGTCGCCCGTGCCGCCCTTGCGCTTGCGGGGTGTCGGTTTCTCCGCTTGCACCGTTTCTGTATGTTGCCCCTCTTGGGTAATAACTTTTTCGCCACCGGGCAGTGGCGCATCATCCGGCTGGTTCTCCCGCTGGGCTGGAAAGCCTTGCGAGATAAGCTCTTTCATAAAATTTTCGTCTATCTTCGGCAGTCCTCCGTTTTGTTTCGTCATATCACTGCAATTTGATGTAATACATAATTTCGTTTACCAGTTCTTCCAAGTTGCTTCCCCTTACCAGCGGGCGGCTGGCGGGAAAGAGCGTGGAGCGGAACACCGCTTTTTTATCTGCTACCAGTTCCTTTTTGTAGCGTTTGGTGTCGGGGATAAAGGTTTTCATCAGCGGCAGTTCCAGTTCCTTAATGGTCTTGTCGTAGGCGGTGTAGAGGTCTGTTTTCTCCCGACCGTCCACCATGTTCCAAAAGAGGTACAGCCCGGCAAGGCGGCAGGCTTCATTCTTCACCAGCAGTTTGTGGATAGCCGCCGCAAATGACAGGCTGCTTTCCAGTACCACCCTGTCGGCTGAAATCGGGGTGAAAATGTAGTCCATGCCCGCAAGGGAGTTGATTACGCCCTCGCTGTTCACCGTGCCGGGCAGGTCGAAAAAGATAATATCCGGCACGTGTCCGGCGGCTATGTGTTCGTCCGCCGTGGCTATCGCCTTTTCGGGAGAACTGCACAGCACCGGGTAGGCTTTCTTCCCCAGCCGGGTGAACTGCTCATACGCCATGCGTTTGTAATCTTCATCCGCCCCGACCTGCCCGGCATCCCGTTTGCGCATCCCGGCAATGGAGTGTTGTGGGTAGTCGCAATCTACCACCGCCACATCGTAGCCTTTGAGGTAGTACAGGTAACTTGCCGCCAGCACGGTAAAGGTGGTTTTGCCGACCCCACCCTTTTGGGTGGAAAAGGCGACATAAAGGGGTGTTTTCTCGTTTTCCATATTGCTTTCTTTCATTGTTGGTTGATAGATTTATTTATTGCTTTCAATCAATCCAGCCATATAGCTTTCTTGAAATATTGAAAGGTTGTTTTATTTCAATATTGTTTTCCTGCTTTCATTCTTTCTTGAAAGATTGAAATCCTGCAATCATGTTTTCTTGAAATCATGCTTTCAATCACTCTTGCCTGATTGGAATATTTCTTTCAATATTGCTTTCAATCTTGAAATCTTCTGCAAATAAAAGGAGAAAAAACGTCCGTTTTCAGATGTGTCCCGATTTGTCCTGCGATGTCCCGTTTTGTCCACCAACCACCTATTTTACAGCATTATAAATCACCGTTACTTTGCAGCGGAGTAACGAACCGCAGGGGGCAGAGGTGTAAAACCGGACTGGTGCATAGTAGGGCTTATCGCTTCTCGCTAACCCCAATCCGTCCGTGACGGATTTTCGATTTTCGTCAGAAAATAGCAAGGTGTGTTTCGTGGCACACGAAACCGTTTTCCGTGCCGAAAAACGCCTTGCCCCTTGCAGGGGTAAAAATCACTCCGAAGTCGTAATTTTTTAATTCAAAGAAGTATGGAAACAAGGAAACCCAACAAGGGCGGTCGCCCCGTCCTCGCAGACCCGGCGAAGCACCGCCATGTCCTTTACCTGAACGACCGGGAAAACGCCCGCTTCCTCTCGCAGTGGGAGCAGTCGGGCGTCACGAGCAAGTCCCGTTTCATCGCCGCCCGGCTATTCGGCGAGCCGTTCCGGGTGGTGAAAACGGACAAGTCGGCAGTGGAATATTGCGCCCGGCTGACTGAATTTTATGCCCAGTTCAGAGCAGTGGCAGTCAATTACAACCAAGTGGTAAAGGCGTTGCACAGCAATTTTTCCGAGAAAAAGGCACTGGCTTATCTCTATAAATTGGAGAAAGCGACCACCGAACTGGCGATGTTGAACCGTCAGGTTATAGACCTGACAAACGAGTGCAAGGAACTATGGTTGCCAAAATAAACACAGGCAGTTCCATGTTCGGTGCGCTGGCTTACAACCAAAACAAGGTGGACAACGGGGAGGCAAAGGTGCTTTTCTCCAATAAAATGCTGTTGAGCGAGGACGGGCATTTCAGCATCAGCGAGTGTATGCGCAGCTTTGAAATGCAGATGCCCGTCCAGCTATCCACCAAGAAGCCGATACTTCATATTTCCATAAACCCGCACCCGGAAGACGTGCTGACCGACCAGCAGCTTTCCGACATTGCACGGGAGTATATGCGGAAGTTGGGCTATGGCGACCAACCTTATTTGGTGTACAAGCATACCGACATCGACCGCCACCATATCCACATCGTGGGCTTGCGGGTGGACGAGAACGGCAAACCGCTGAACGACAAGTTCGAGCATCGGCGCAGCAAGCAAATCACCCGTGAACTGGAGAAGAAATACGGGCTTCACCCGGCAGAACGAAAGGAACGTGCCGAACGCCCGGAACTTAAAAAGGTGGATTACACCGCCGGGGACGTGAAGCACCAAATCGGTAACACCGTGAAAGCGGCTTGCTATGGCTACCGCTTCCAGTCGTTCGGGGAATACAAGGCTTTGCTTGCTACATATAATATATGTGCCGAAGAAGTCAAGGGGGAAATAGACGGCAAGCCCTATCAGGGCATTGTCTATTCTGCCACGGACGATAAGGGCGAAAAGGTGGGCAACCCGGTAAAGGCATCCCGCATCGGCAAGTCGGTGGGCTATGAAGCGGTGTGGCGCAGAATGGAGAAATCGGGTGAGGTGATTAAGGACAAGAAACTGAAAGAACGCACCCGGAAGATTGTAGCCGCCACTATACAGACCGCCCGCAGCCGCAAGGAACTGGAACAGCAGCTAAAGAAGCAGGGCATTGATGTGGTGTTTCGTCAGAACGACAGCGGGCGCATCTATGGCGTTACGTTCATCGACCACGACAGCCGGGTAGTGCTGAACGGTTCACGACTGGGCAAGGAGTATTCGGCGAACGTGTTCAACGAACGATTTTCAAGTGAAACCGGAAATATCCGCCAGCCCGAAATGGAAATACCGCAGGCACACCAGGAACAGCCGCCAGAGTTCACGCAGAAGCCGCAACCGACACCCGGCTTTTCCGTTTCACTCCCTGCCAGCGGGCTGGGTGGGTTGTTCGGCGGCAGTTCCGGTGGGGACGAGCCGCAAGATACCACCCGTCCAAAAAGAAAGAAGAAAAAGAAGCGCACAAGGCGCATCGACTAACTTAAAAACATACGATTATGCAACAAGAAGATGATTTGAGGGGGCTTGCAAGGGTCATGGACTTTATGCGGGCTGTCAGTATTTTATTCGTGGGGATAAACGTGTACTGGTTCTGTTACTCCACCCTGAAAGAGTTGGGAGTGACGTTTGAGGTGATAGACAAGATACTGTGGAACTTCCAGCGTACCACCGGGCTGTTCTCGTCCGTCCTTTGGACGAAACTTTTTGCGGTGGTGTTCCTCGCCCTGTCGTGCATCGGCACTAAGGGCGTGAAAGAGGAAAAGATAACATGGGCGAAGATACATTGCAGCCTTGCGGCGGGTGTCGTGTTGTTTTTCCTGAACTGGTGGCTGCTGGAACTGCCACTGCCCCACACGGCAGACACCGTGTTTTATATTGCCACACTGTCGGTGGGTTATATCTGTATGCTCATGGCGGGTACGTGGATGTCCCGCCTGTTGAAGAACAACTTAATGGATGATGTCTTTAACACGGAGAACGAGAGTTTCATGCAGGAAACAAGGCTTATCGAGAACGAGTATTCGGTAAACCTGCCGACCCGGTTCTATTATAAAAAGAAGTGGAACAATGGCTGGATAAACGTTGTAAACCCGTTCCGTGCCAGCCTTGTGTTGGGAACACCGGGCAGCGGAAAGTCATACGCAGTAGTGAACAGTTACATAAAACAGCAAATCGAGAAAGGTTTTGCGCTTTACTGCTATGATTATAAGTTCCCAGACCTCTCGGAAATAGCTTATAATCATCTACTTAACAACTTGAATGGATACAAGGTAAAACCCAAATTCTACATTATCAATTTTGACGACCCCCGCAAGAGCCACCGATGCAACCCGATAAACGCCAGCTTCATGTCGGACATTGCGGATGCTTACGAAGCCAGCTACACGATAATGCTCAACCTTAATCGCAGTTGGATAAGCAAGCAGGGCGATTTCTTCGTGGAAAGCCCGATTATTCTTTTGGCGGCTATAATTTGGTATTTGCGTATCTATCAGGGTGGCAAGTATTGCACGTTCCCCCATGCCATTGAACTGCTGAACAAAAAATACGCCGATGTTTTCACGATTTTGCGCAGCTATCCCGAACTGGAAAATTACCTTTCCCCGTTCGTAGATGCTTGGGAATCTGAAGCTAATGAACAGTTGCAGGGTCAGATAGCAAGTGCCAAAATTCCGTTGTCAAGGATGATAAGCCCGGCACTGTATTGGGTAATGACGGGCGATGATTTCTCGCTGGATATAAACAACCCGAAAGAGCCTAAAATACTGGTTGTCGGCAACAACCCCGACCGTCAGAACATCTATTCGGCGGCACTGGGATTGTACAATTCCCGTATCGTGAAGCTGATAAACAAGAAAGGGCAGCTTAAAAGTTCGGTGATTATAGATGAATTGCCGACCATCTATTTTCGTGGGCTGGACAACCTGATTGCGACTGCCCGGAGTAACAAGGTGGCGGTTCTGCTGGGTTTTCAAGATTACAGCCAGCTTACCCGTGACTACGGAGAAAAAGAAAGTAAAGTAATCCAAAATACGGTGGGCAACGTGTTCAGCGGTCAGGTAGTCGGCGAAACGGCGAAAATCCTTTCCGAACGCTTCGGAAAGGTGTTGCAGAAACGGCAGAGCATGACAATCAACCAGCGGGAGAAGTCCACCTCGATAAGCACTCAAATGGACAGCCTGATACCCGCCAGCAAAATATCCAACCTCACGCAAGGCATGTTCGTGGGTGCGGTGGCGGACAACTTCGATGAACGGATAGAACAGAAGATTTTCCACTGCGAAATCGTGGTGGACAATGAAAAGGTGAAACGGGAAACCGCCCGTTACGTGAAGTTGCCGCAGATTATCGACTTCACCGACAAGGACGGTAACGACCGTATGCAGGAGGAAATACAAGCCAACTACGAGCGCATCCGTCAGGAAGTCCGGCAGATTGTCGAGGACGAGATAACCCGTATCAAGAACGACCCGGAGTTGTGCCATTTGATTAAGGAAGAAGAATAACCGATATTCTTTCCTGACACACAGTATTTTTGCTAATTTTGCGGACAAAGAAATGATTATGAATGAAAGTCAAAATATAGAATGGAAAGAAAGCTGGCGGGACGACTATCTGAAATGGATATGCGGTTTTGCCAATGCCGCAGGCGGCAAGATATATATAGGTATGAATGACAGCGGGCAGGTGGTCGGTGTTGCCGATGCCAAGAAACTGTTGGAGGACATACCGAACAAAGTCCGTGATGTGCTGGGTATCATTGTGGACGTGAACCTGTTGGAGAAAGACGGGCTGGAGTATATCGAGATTGACGTGCCGCCCTATTCAAACCCTATCAATTATAAAGGTCAATACCATTACCGCAGCGGCAGCACGAAACAGGAGTTGAAAGGTGCGGCATTGAACCGCTTTATCCTGCAACGTACTGGCAGGCATTGGGACGAGTTTCCCATAGAAAGAGCCAAAGTAGAGGAACTGTCGGCAAGCGCATTGAACCGTTTCCGCAAGGAAGCGGCAAGAAGCGGGCGTGTGGACGAGGGTGTTTTGAATGATAATACAGAACACCTGCTGCATGATTTACGCCTGATAGACGAGGACGGGCATTTGAACCGTGCCGCCCTGCTGTTGTTCCACCCCGACCCGGAACGGTTTGTGTTCGGTGCATATATCAAGATAGGTTTCTTCCGGGATGATAAGGGCAACTTGGAATTTCAGGACGAAGTTCACGGTGCTTTAATGGAACAGGTGGACAAGGCAATGGACTTGATAAAGACCAAATACCTGATTTACCGCATTTCATACGAGGGCATTTCCCGGCGTGAAACGCCGCAGTTCCCGGTGGAAGCCATTCGGGAGTCGTTGATGAATGCGGTTGCTCATAAGGACTATGCCAGTGCCGTACCCATTCAGATTAGCGTGCTCCCCGACCATATCACTTTTTGGAACGCCGGGCAGTTGCCGGAAAGCTGGACGACCGAAAAACTCTTTGAAAGCCATCCGTCCTCTCCCTATAACCCGTTAATCGCCAACGCCTTTTTCAGAAGCGGGGACATTGAAAGCTGGGGACGTGGCTACAAGCGCATCTTGGAAGCCGTCAGCGCATACAAGCTGCTGCCGCCCAAACTTGAAATGATAAGCGGTCTGATGATTACCTATTATACTGATGTACGTTCGCAGCTATTGGCGCAGCGGGTGGATGAAAGGTATATTTCGGTTATCGAGTATGCAACCAAGAATGGGCGGGTTACTAATTCAGAGGTGCAGAGTATCTTGGGAGTAAGCAAGCCGACAGCATCCCGCATACTCCAGCAAATGAATGATTGGCTGGAAATGCAGGGCAAAGTAGGTAAAGGAACTTATTATGTACCTAAATGGCTCACTAACGTATCACAGATATAATGTCGTTTCCTGTAAAAGGCTGATTATAAGCCGAAAAAGATATTATTAAATGGCTCACAAATGGCTCATTGAAAGAGGGTGATTAACTTCACTCTCTTTTTTTATGCCCGTTCCCAATTCTGTAACCAATGGTTGCAGAATTTCATCCTACCCGGACAAATCAAGACAACACGGGACAAATCGGGACACCCTTTGCCGTCAATCCAAATATAGCATATTTTGTCGTTACCTTTGAACGGGACTATTCCCGTAACCGCTAAAATTCCAATTATTTATGGCAAAGAGAATGACCCCGCCCGCAGAGGGGCAGGAAAAAGACGTGCTGCTGGTCTTGGATAAACAGCAGGGCAAAGTGAGTGCCGTCAAGGGTATCGACAAGGAGGGCAACTTGCAGACCGTGCCGCCGACACATGGCGGCGAGTTCATGCAGGTGGACAAGAACAGCGATGTGTTCAGCAACTTCATTTCCAACTTCTACCGCAAGTATCAGGACACTTCCGGGCTGGAACTGTTCAGCGTCAAGGCTTCCCAAGCGGAGCAGAACGCAAAGGCAATCGAGGACAACCACCGCAACCCGACACCGGAGGGCAGCAAACGGACGGAAATGTTGCGAGTGCCGAAGCCCGACTTCCACGAGTTCAAGCAGGGCTACCGCTTCGACCCGGCAAAGATTGACTGGGAGAGCTTGAAAAAAGTTGGTATCACCGCCGACACCCTGAAAAACACGAAGGACTTCGACCGGGTGATGCGTGGCTACAAGTCCCGCAACACCTACACTGTTTCGGGGACGGTGGGCGGCTTCTACCTCAAACCTACCGATGTCAAGCTCTCTTTCTATCAGGCAAAGGACGGCAAGGTAGTTCCAAAACTGCATGGTGTGCAGCAGGATGAAAAACTGTTGCAACGCCCGTACAACGGACACGAGTTCACCAAGCAGGAACAGGGCAACTTGCAGGGAACGGGCAACTTGGGCGGCATCGTCCAAATCAAAGACCCGGCAGGCGGCGGGCAGATTTCCGTGTTCGTCAGCCGGGACAGGTACACGCACGAACTGGAGTACATGCGGGCTGACAAGTGGAAATGCCCCGACACCATTTGCAACGTGAAAGTCAGCCCGGAACAGAAAGCCGCCTTTGAAGCCGGGCAAGCGGTCAAAATGGATAACCTGCAATTCAAGGACGGTGCACGGCGCAGCGCATACCTGCAAGTCAGCGCAGTGGAGCGTGGCTTGGAGTTCCTGCCGAGGTCAGCCGTGCAAGCCTTGCAACAGGGACAGCAAGCCACGCAGCAGATAGCCGGGATAAAGGACGGAAAAGGCGTGGAGTTCAACGGTCATGTGCAGCCCGGTGCACAAGGCAAGTCCCCCGACAAGGTGCAGCCGAAAGACGTTACCCCCGCCGCCGAGAGCCGGACACAGGTAGCGGTCAATTCGGAGGGCAAGACCCACGAAGCCACCAAGCAGGGCAAAGAGCCGCTGAAACAGGGACAGCAGAAGCCCACCGCCAAGCAGAAAGAGAAGCAGGATAAGGCGCAGGACAAGAGCCTGAAAGCGGACAAGCCCAAGAAGTCCAAAGGAATGAAAATGTAATATCCACCATTAAAAAGTAAAGAATTATGATTGCATTGATAGCAGAGAAGCCCAGCGTGGCAAAGGACATCGCCCGTATCATCGGGGCGACACGGAAGAATGACGGTTATCTTTCCGGCAACGGGTACATGGTGACATGGGCGTTCGGCCACTTAATCCAGCTTGCCATGCCGGAAGCCTACGGCGTGGCGAACTTCCGCCGTGAAAGCCTGCCCGTAATCCCGGAAAGGTTTCAGCTAATCCCCCGCCAAGTGAAAGCCGAGAAAGGTTACAAGGCAGACCCCGGCGTATTGAAGCAGTTGAAAGTGATAAAGGACGTGTTCGACCGGTGCGACAGGATTATTGTCGCCACCGATGCTGGGCGTGAGGGCGAAGCCATCTTCCGTTACATCTATTCCTATACAGGTTGCACGAAGCCTTTCGTGCGCTTGTGGATAAGCAGCCTTACCGACAAGGCAATCCGTGAAGGGCTGGAAAACCTGAAAGACGGTCGGGAATACGATAACCTGTACCGCAGTGCCAAAGCCCGCAGTGAAGCCGACTGGCTGATAGGCATAAATGCTACCCAAGCATTGAGTGTAGCCGCCGGGCAGGGCGTGTTCTCGCTGGGCAGGGTGCAGACACCCACGCTCGTGATGATATGCAGCCGATTTTTGGAGAACAGGAACTTTGTCCCGACCAAATTCTGGCAACTCAAAGCCAGTACAGCCAGCGGGGGAATAAGTTTCACCGCCCAATCGACCGCCAAGTGGGAGCAGCAGCCCGAAGCCATAGCCGCCCTGCAACGGGTAAAGGATGCCGGGCAGCTTGCGGTGAAATCCGTAGAAAGGAAAGAAACCAGCCAAGAACCGCCCCTTTTGTATGACCTTACCACGCTGCAAAAGGAAGCGAACACGAAGCTGGACTTTTCGGCTGACAAGACGCTTTCCATAGCGCAAAGCCTGTATGAAAAGAAAGTGATGTCATACCCCCGAACCGGAAGCCGCTACATATCGGAGGACGTTTTCGATGAAATGCCGGGACGTGTTGCCCTGCTGGGGCAATACCCCCGCTTTGCCGGGTATGCAGCCGGGCTGAACGGCGTAACCCTGAACCGCCGCAGCGTGAATGACGGCAAAGTTACTGACCACCACGCCCTGATTGTTACCGAGAACCTGCCCGGCGAACTCTCCAAAGACGAACGGGCTGTGTATGAACTGGTAGCCGGGCGTATGCTGGAAGCCTTTTCGGGCAGGTGCGTGAAAGATGTTACTACCGCCGTGTTGTCCGCCGGAGATACCGATTTCACGGTGAAAGGTGCGGTGATGAAAGAAGCCGGGTGGCGTGGCGTATTCAGCGGGCAGGAAACGGGAGAGGATGAAGAAACTGTCAATCTGCCGCCACTCCAAGAGGGCGAAAACCTGCCGATTTCCAACATGGAACTGTTGGAGAAGCATACCAAGCCGAAACCGCTGCACACGGAAAGCAGCCTGCTTGCCGCAATGGAGAACGCCGGAAAGGAACTGGAGGATACCGGACTGAATGCCAGCCTGAAAGATGCCGGGATAGGTACGCCTGCCACCCGTGCGGCGATTATCGAAACGCTGTTCGCCCGCCAGTACATCGTGCGTGAGAAGAAGAACCTTGTACCCACCGACAAGGGGCTTGCCGTTTACAGGATAGTCAAGGACAAGAAGATTGCCGATGTCGAAATGACGGGCATGTGGGAAACCGCCCTTGCCAAGATAGAAGCGGGCAGCATGGATGCCGACACGTTTCGGAAAGGTATCGAGGTGTACACACGCCAAATCACCGCCGAATTGCTATCGGTGCAGCTATCTGTCGCTACCGGAGAAACCTGCCCCTGCCCGAAATGCGGCAGCGGGCGCATCCTGTTCTACCCGAAAGTGGCGAAGTGTTCCAACGTGGACTGCACGTTTACCGTGTTCCGCAACAAGTGCGACAAGCAATTGACGGACAAGCAGATTGTCGAACTGGCGACAAAACGCAAGACCGGGCTAATCAAGGGCTTCAAGGGCAAGAACGGCAAGGCTTTCGATGCCTCGCTGGTACTGGACGGAGAGTTTAACGTGGCATTTTCCTTTCCTGAAAAGAAAGGCAAACCGAAGAAATAGCCTATCTTTACCGCTGAAATCCCATTGTGATAAGTTTACAGGCTTATGATAATTGGAATTTTAGTGGTTGCGCCCGGAGGGAAACCGGGCGCATTTTTTTACAGATGCCCGTCAAACAGGTAGGTCGAGCGGACAATCCCGTAATCCAGTACCCCGCTTTCCGACAGTTTCCATTCCGAGCCGAATGTTTCACCGATGAAGCCGATACCTTTGCCCACCATGACGGGGACGGTGTAGATAGTCAGGCTGTCCAACAGTCCGGCTTTTATCAATGAAGTAAGCAGCCTGCCGCCGCCCACCACCAAGATGTCATTCTCCTGTTTCAGTTCATAGACCCTTTGCAGCGGTTCTTCGGTCAGGAACTCCACGCCACAGCCCGGCGTGACATTTGCATCGTGGTGCGACACCACAAAAGACCGCTGGCTTTTGTACGGCCACCCGCCCCAGTGTTCAAAGATATAGTTGTAGGTATTTGCCCCCATAAGCAGGCAGCTTGCGGTTGCATACTGTTTGCCCATGAGCATTTTTACTTCACCGGGCAACCACTCCAGTTCATTATCCAACGTGGCTATAAACCCGTCAAGAGATACGGCGATATGCGCTTTTGCTTGTTTCATATTATCCGGTATTTAACAGTCTGATGTCCGTATTCAACTGTCCGCCAGTGTCTAAAAAAGAAGCGTGGCTCTTACACTGCTTCGATACGTGGTACTGGCAATACCTTTGAGGAAACAGGCAAGACCACGCTATGCGATTGCATAACGTATCCTGCACTGAATATCCCCTCAATTTGAAAATTTGCCAGTTTTCGTATCAGGACGTTCAGCGGAACGCTAATCTTCAATATTATATATAAAGACGAAATCCAGGTAAATGCCGTTCAATCGCCGTTATTCTCTTGTACTACTTTTGCAAATGTAGTGAAATTCATTTAGAAATCATGGTATCCAATAAAAAATCCTGCCGTGTTATCACAACAGGGCAGGACACGGTTAATTGAATGATGACAAAAAACAACACTATCTAATCCATGCGTTCACGGATTAACTTGTGTATGTCGCTTTCACGGTAAAAATACTTGCCGTCCAGCGTCAGGTAGGGCAGTATGCCTTTCTTGCGGTAACGCTGCAAGGTCTTGACGCTCACTTTCAGCATGAAACACAAATCCTGATTGTCAAGCAGTTTCTCACCGTTCAGGTAGTTGTGTGCGCTCAGCAGCCTGTCTATCTTTTTGTCCTGCATGTCGAGCCTGTCCATGATACGCTCCATCCATGCCACGAAGTTTTCTTTGTCTATATACATGGGGGTGTCGGATTAAATTAGACCTATCATAAAATAACTCTGGTTTGCCGGGTCTTTAACGATGATGTCCCGTTCACGCATGAAGCGGATATAGCTTTTAGCTGTACGCTCCTTTACGTCCAAGACCTGCTGCAACTGCTCGCAAAGGTCTATGTAGGTGATGTGCGTCTGCCGCCCGAAGATGTCCCGTGCGACATTCACCAGTTCCCTTTCCTTGCGCTTTTCCTTTTCCTCACGGGGCTTCTCACCCCTGTACACGTGCATCCCGGCTTTCTTATCCCATGCAAAGAGCATCAGCGGCACGTCCAGCGGGCTTCCGTCACGCACTTTCAGTGCTTTTACCACTGACTGGGTAGGTTCTTCGTCTTTCTCTATCGAAAGGATAGTAGCCGCCTTGCGCTGCAACTCGCTGCCCAAATGTCCCCGCAGTTTCAAACCGTTCGGGACGAAGTGCAGCACGCACAAAATACAGGTGTTATAGATGCCTGCCAGCCGATAGAGTTCATCTATCACCGCCACGCTTTCCGCTTCATCGTTGGCACTCTTTACGAGGTCGGCGATGCCGTCAATGACGACCAAGCGGATGCCGCCGTACTGGTAATAGAACTTGTCCATGCTCTGCACTATGGCGTTCAGGCGTTCTTTACGGGACATACCCGTCAGGCAGAACGCTTTCAGTTCTTCCGGCTTTTCCGGCTGTCCGGCACGAGCCAGCAGGTTGCTTACATTCTTGAACAGTTGCACTTCGGACTGTTCCGTGTCATAGAGCAAGACCGCCTTGTACCTGTCGTTGGGAGTTACCTGTATGCCCAGCGTGTCTGTTTCCATTCCAGCAGCACGGATGCAGCCCGCCACGATTGCAGCTACATAATTGCTCTTGCCTGTTCCCTCGCCACCTGTGATGCCGAACAGGTTTCCTTGTGTCCCCAGCGGGACATCGCCTGCCGATATGATAACTTGTGCTTTGGCGGGCGGGTTGTTGAAATCTATCTCGCATGATTTTAGCATAATCAGTGTGTCGCTATATAGGTTGTCTAAAAATTCGATAAACAACTTTTGGAAATCTTCACGGGTATTTCCGGCTTTGAAGTAGTCCGATATGTCCTTTTCCTCTTTCGTTCCGGGCAACGGGAGCAGCAGGCGTTTCACGCCAAATTCTCCCAGTTGCTTTTCCTGTTTACATGCGCTCTCCCTGCCCGTCTTGTCCGTGTCGTAGAGCAGGACAATATGCTTGAAGCGGAATGACAGCCTGAAAATCAGGTTTGCCGGAACAGTTACCGTTTCGCTGTTGAAGCAGATAGCGTGAAACCCGTGTGCCGCCAATGCCATGACATCTTTCTCGCCGCCCGTGATAAACAGCGTGTCGCCTTTGGCGGGCAGTTGCTCCAGCCCGAAGCAGTAGTTTTCGCCGAAGCTGCCGCCGTACAGGAAGCGGGGCGTGGAGAAAGGGCGGTACAGCTTGATATGGCTTTTGCCCTTATAGCCGTACATGGGTTCTGCCGCTGATGAAGCGTAGGCGTATGGCTTCCCCTCTGCCGTTTCGCTGCCGTACTCCCGGAGCGAACAGACCTTGTAACGTTCCAGCACTTCTGGCGTGATGCCATATTGTTCCCAGTATTCCAGTTCGGCAGCCGTGAACTTCTGTTCCCGGAACTGGTAGGGCTTGACGGGCTTTTCGGGCGGTTCTCCCGGTTCGCGGCTTGCCGCCTGTCTTCCGGCAGGCGGTACGGGCAGGGGGCTTGCGTAAGCCAGTCCCAGCCCCAAGTCCCGGTCGATTGTTTCCAGTATCTCCACAAAGTCGGTAGCCCGGTTGCAGTCCAGCCCTTTAAGCTGCCCCACGAAGAAAAAGCAGTCCCCGCTGTAACTGTCGTTGCCGAAGTCTTTCATCTTGTACATACCGCTGTGGCGGTCGAAGTAGATGTTGCAGGACGCTTTCCTGTCCTCATACAGCGGGTTAAGGAAATTCCGACCTATGCGCCAGTTACCGGGCAGATAGTGCTTGAAAACGGACAGCCCGTTATTTGTCCTTTCTAAGATTTCCTCTTTCTTTAGCATACAATCGGTGGTTGGTTATCAGGTTGTCGATGTTTTCCTTGTTGCTCTTTATCAGGCGTTCTTCCAACATCCGGCGTATCTCGCTGACCTTGTAGAAGTAGCGTCCCCTGATATTGGAATAGGCGATAGTCCCCGATACCCGCAGGCGTTGCAGGGTCTTTTCGCTGATTTTCAAGTAAGTGCATACATCGTAGCTATCCACCCACATATTTTCTTCATCGGGCTTTTCCGCTTCCAAATGGTTGAAGATGTAATCGGCAATGGCGGTAATCTTGTTGTCAAGCTCCTTATAGGCTTTTGACTCGAATGTTATTATTTCCATAATGATAACTATTTGATTTGCCGCAAAGTTCGGACAAGCGGAAAAATAAAACGCCACAGGTGAACCCACCTGTGGCGAAATAAATTTTGTTAAAACAAAAACGGCTCAGTCCTGTTCTTCCATGCGTTGCAGCAGGCGTTCTTTCAGCATGGAGAGGAAGCCCGTGCGGTCTTTTGTCTTGGCTTTGAGTTCCATGTAGGTGTGGTAGAAATCCCCCAAGTCGATGTCCAGCATTTCTTCAAAGTAGGCTACAATCTCCTTAATATCAACCGTTCCCTTGTTCAGGCAGCCTGACGCATCCAGTGCGTAGATAAGCTCCACCAACGCCCTTTTCGTGCCAGTCCAGCGCATGGGTTTTCCCGTGAAAGCGTTCTTTGTCCCGTTCCGCTGCTCCCGCCGCTCCAGTTCGTTCAGGCGGTTCGTCAGGTAGATTTCCAGCAGTTGGTTCGCTATAATCTTGGCTACCTTGAAATCATAACTGGTGCTGAACTGTGGGTCTGTCTCGTAGTAGAAGCTATCTACAATTATCTGTATGTCAGGCTTCCCACGCAGGAAATATTTGCTGTCCAAGTAGGTGGCATCCGTGCGGTAATACTCGTAAAAGCTCAAATTCCGCTGGAAGAACGTGGAAAGCCTGTGCGTTTCCGAAAGGATGAAGTCTTTCTGCACCCCGATGCTCCCGCTTGGGAAATGAAGTTCTATCTGATAGACCTTGTTGTAGTAGATAATCTTGCTGACGATAAGCGGCTTCTGCACCTTGAAGAAGTGTATTTCTTCTTCCGGGTCGCTGAAACGGTATGCCATGACAAAGGCTTTGAGTTCTTCCAGCACGCCTTGCAGGTAGTCCACCGCCAGCTTGCACAGGCGGAATATGTCGGTGGTCTTTTCCTCGTACTCCTGTATCTGCCATTCCGCCTTGTGCAGCAGCTTGGTGAAATATGCCTGTATCTGTTCCTGTTCCATGACTTTGCGCTTTGTAAATGTATAAGCGCAAAGTTACGGGCATAGAAAATCAGTTTTATTCCTGATTTTTCACATTATGTTCCTGTATCTGTGCATTTTCTTGTTTCCTGTGCCTTTCTGCGTATTCCGCCCGGCGTATCGAGCAGGTAAGCCTTGCAGAAGTCGTTCAGGTTCGATGCCGATGCAAACCCGGTGGTGAACGCCACTTCGGTAAGCGTGAGATTGGTGTTCGTCAGGTAGTGTTCCACCTCCTTTGCCCGCTCCTTTATCACCCACTGCTTTGGGGTGTACCCGGTCAGCCGCTTTAGCTTTCGCCGGAACGACCCGTATTCCATGCCGCATTTCTCCGCCAGTTCTTCGGCATCATAGACCTTGTAGCCTTTCAGACGCACCATTTCGGTGAACGTCTGCCTGCCCAGTTCGGGCAGCATCCTTTCGGCGTGGCGCAGTTCCTGTTCCGTCACCAGCAGGCGACTGTCCCTCACCGGGTTTCTCCGCAACAGGTGGAAAGCGTAACAAACGGTGTTGTACACGTTGCAGAGGTACTGCCGCCCCGGCCGCATCCAGTGGAGTGCATCGCAGTAGGCGGTCAGTTCGGGTATCTCGTCCCGCTTGCGGTGCTGTTCCGCCAGTTCGTCCAGTATGGCGTGGTGGGTGGCGGACATTCCCAGCAGGATGATGATTGCCTTGTAGTCCCTGTATGCCGCCAGTGTGGGCGTTTCCGGCAGGCTTCGAAGCGTGTCGCACACGCAGCCGCACAGCCGACCGTCCTTGCTGAACGGTTCAAGTTCCAAGTAGTTGTCCATTTTCCGGCTGTTGTGCAGCAGCCATGTTACCTTATTGTCCAATTCCTTACAGGATGCTTCCAGCCCCGCTTCGGGAGCGGATAGCAGCAGTGATGTAATCCGGTGTTCCATATAAATAATGCACTATCATTGAAATTGAGAAAGAAAAAGCATCATAAGAAGCCCGACTGTTGGCACTACATATCTAAGGCTTAACACTGCCTTGTCTGAATACTTGGTGTTATATCTATTGTCTTGAAATTTTTCCAATAGGACATTAATCCTTCTTTTATTATAATACAGATATATGATAAACCACGGGAGAAAACAACCTATTATCCCTATTATTATTCTTGTTCTCCCGGATGTATTAGGTAAAAAGAAATCCCCTGTTAAGACAAACGACAGTATCAGCACAATAAACAAATAAGCCATTGTAACAATTTCCGCCAATATGCACGTTGCTCCAAAACGGGGAGATTCTTCTCTCTTTATACAAACCATATAATACCTGTAAAACAGGTAATCAACAATCTTTTTCATACTCATATTACATCTGATGTTTCAGCAGTGAACGGCTTGCCCGTTGTCCTGCTTCGTTAGAGAATTATTACTTTGCATATTTTGTCAGTTGAAAATCAATTTGCATATACCTATTCCTATCAAGAACACCCATAGAGGAGATAAATATATTATCCATGCTGGAATTATTTTGTTCCATATATTGCCTTTGTATTTCAAAAGTAGAGCGGCAGTCCTTTTGCGAGTGTATCGAATAAAGAATATAACAAAAAACAATATTCCTACGCCCCAAAATACACTTAGTATCTGAATAAGAGTGAAGTTTTTTAGTGAAAACCAATCATCTGTCAGTATGTTGTTAAAGAATATGCAGAAAAAGAAAAATAATACCATAGAATTCATGCCCAGTAAGAGGCAGGCACTTAGACGTTCAGCCTCATTATGTTTCCGATAAACCACATATAATCGGTAATACAGATAATCAAAAAAATAATACCTGTATTTCTTCCCTTCTCGTATCAAATTATTTCGTTCAAAACGACTTGTTGTTTCTTTTCTTATTCTCATTTTCGATAATGTTTCAGCAGGGAACGCTGTTAGGCGTTATCTTTCCTTGTTAGTACCTAAGTTCACAACTCCTTGACCGTATATTCTTATCCAGTTCTGTCCAAGAGCCTCAAAAGGAGCGTTTCGGGGCAATGGCGGCAGATTGATGATTTCGTTCATGAAGCGGAGCGAATAGTCGGGATAGATTAACGCCTGCTTTCCGACAGGGTAATTATTATCCCGTTGCCACAAGGCGAACTCCCGGAAAAAGGTTGGGGATGACGGCATTTCAAGCCTTGAGAACTCTGTTTCGCTCAATACCCGGCGGGCGAAGTTGTAAAGCCCGTGAGCCGGAGTGCAGAAAAGTTTTTCAAACGGCAACAGTTCTTGGTCGTAATACCTATAATTCTCGCACAAGGTGTTCAGGCTGCGGCTGGCTTCTGCCATGTCACGGTTGACCAACGCCAACATGAAACGTGACAATTCCTTGTACCATTTGCCTACGGTTTTCTGCCCGAACAGTTTTTCCGCTTCTGCCATTCCTCTCTTAATGGCTGCATCATCGTGCAGGTAAAGTCCCATCATCATGTTGCCCGGAGCCGTCCATACTCTGTGGTATGCTTCACTGAAACCATAAGCATCGTTGCAGTCGAGCAAAGAGAAATCGTTGGCAGCCATAAGCAGCCAAGCATTGCGGATGTCGAAATAGGGATAATTGTACCACAACCGCTGCTTGGCATACTGGTACTGCGCATCGTTCACGGCCTGCCAGTCCTCCGTCTGAAAAGCCTTGTAGAGAAGGTACACATAAGGTGTCCGAATCATCCTTGCCCAACTGCATATCCTTTTTGTAATCTCCTCTGCCGGGTTCTCGCCCAATGGCTTTATGCGCAGTTCGCGATACCCGTCGTAGGGCATGTCTCTCTTGTACTGATATTTGATATAACAATCTGTCTGCTTTTTCATGTAATCCTCCAGTGTGAGGGGAAAAGCGAAACGGGCAATCACCTTGTCGCTTTCATATTCCTTGATGTATTTCCGGGCATTTATTTCTTTACTCATGGCTGATAATTTTAATGTTGGTACTAACGTATTTATAAAACCACCTTTCAATCCCCGTACAGGTCTTTGGCGATGGTTTCCGTTTCTACAGGCTCGCCCTGCACGATGGCTTGGGGGTAGTAAACGCCTGTCGCTTTCTGAAATGCTTTCTTCCAAAATGGCATAATCTTTCAGTTTTTTAGGTTCGATTTGTAAATAATGTTTATTATCTCTGCGTGTTTTTGCAAACACTTGTATATCAACCGTTTGTATTTTCCTGCACTTTCCCCTCCTCAAAGTAGCACCTTGACCCCCTCAAAGTAGCACCTTGACCCCGCCAAAGTGGCACTTCGGGCGGAAAGGGGTGCGGATGTAAGGAATTTTCCTCATAATGGTTTGGTGAGGAACAGCGTTCAGCCGTTGGCTCGTTTTATTGGTTACTTTAATCTCCAGTAATTCTTATCTTAGATATATTAGTGAGATTTATACAATTCACTATTTGCTCAATTTCCTTACTATAAGGAGATTTTTTTCCAATTTCTTTTAGCTCCTCAATGAAAGACGCTAATTCTATTCCCGAAAGTTCCACGTCCGTTAAATAGTAATCCTGCACACAGAATATAGTCCGAAATCGCCCTTTATCCAAATGTGCAAGATGAAACAGCCAATAGTGTAAGTTTTCACTAATCTCAGCCATATTCGTACTTATTCCGTCTTTATTATAAATTGAAATATCTAATCCCATATAAGAATTATTAAAGTGGTACTAATGGTTTGGTGAGGAACAGCGTTAAGCTGTTATCTCGACCTTATTAATGATATTTTCACTTTTCCAAAGATTTGAACCATTCTTCAACAAATCTCTCTCGTTCAAGTGTATTTGGAAATTCTTTAATATCGGCATAATCATATATGATAGCAATGTCTTTTAGCATAGCTCTCTGTCCTAATGTTAAAAGATATACCTTATTACAGGTTGCCATCATGCCAGATTGATGTGCATTTATCATTGCTCCACAACATTTTAATCCTATCCCTTTATCCAAAAGCATATCACGCAACTTTTGAAATGCGGAAAACTCGTTATCCGCACTTGCTTTATATAGGTGACTGTCTAACGATACTGATATGGTAACCACATCAACAGTATCTGTGATTGTAATTGGTAATTCAAACTCTGTATTATCTGCAAATCTGATTGCCACAACATTTTCATTTTCAACATATTCTTCCATAACTTCTTTTATTTTAATTATCATTAATTCTTCGATAAACACACCTTATGGCGCAGCTCCTATTCACGATTAAATCATTGCCTAACCATCGTCCAAACAATCCGGCGGATTGGGGATTTTGGCTTTATAGCATTTGATACGTGCAGGTAAATAATGGAGCATATAGCTGTTGATGTCCCCGACCGTCAGCAGGTCGGGGTCATGCCCCTTGTGGTGTTCCATGAAGTTGCTGAAATGGATTTTATGGGCTTTGAGAGTGGAAAGGCTGTACCGCTTCTGTTCCGGCAGTTCCAAGCAGCCCTCCGGCAGGGTGTATTCCCTTTGGGGATTGGGATGCCGCACGTACACCGGGCTGTAACCGATGCAGGCGTGGGGAGAACGGCGGTCGCAGAATGCCCCGTTGCCCGCATACGCTATCCGTATGCAGTCCGCACCGCCGCTTGCCCCTTTGTGTGGGGCGGTGCTTCCCCGTTGTTGCTGAACCTTATCCATGTGGCTGAATTTTGCTTCATTGCCCCAAAGATAAGATAAAAACGTTACAGTCTGAACATACGTTCAAAAATAATGGAGGTTAAAAAAAACAAAACGGTATCAGGCTTTAAGCAGTGAATAGATGTAGCGGAAGTTTTCTGCCAGCCCGTCCACGTCCAGACCGTTCAGGAACGCCTGTTCGTATGACAGTCCCAAAAACATCTGCCGGAACAGGACAGCCGTTTTCTCCACGTCCGTGTCGCTCCTGATTTCCCCGCTGTCCTTGGCTTTCTGCACGACTTTCGTCCACAGGTCATGGTCGTGGCTGAACAGCCTTTCGATTTTCTGCCTGATGCCCGGATAGTACATGCGCACCTGCGACAGGAAATGGATGTAGTAGAAGTTGGGGCTGCAATCGTGTGGGGCACTGTTGCCGCCAATCAGCTCAACAATCCTTTGCATGGAGGCGGCTACCCCCGCCACGTATTGCCCGATGAACTCCGCCAGCGTACCGGCAGGAGCGGCAAACTTGTTTCCCGGCTCGTGCATTTGCAGCACGTATTTGTCCGCCACAGCCATGAACAAATCCAGCTTGTGCGGAAAATAATAGACGATGCCCGTCTTTGTCAGCCCGCAGGCTCTGGCAAGCGTGATGATGCTTGCTTTCTCGTAGTTCATCCTGACAAACACCCCGAATGCCTTGTCTATCACTTCTTCACGGTTGGTTATTATCATACACCTTTGTTTTTAATCGGTTACGAAGATACGGATTTCTGCCTTTCAACCGTTTGTATTCCGGTGATTTTTTTAGTGCAAGGTGCAAGTATATATCTATATATATAGCTTGCACCTTGCACTAACCCAAAAATATTTATTATCAGATATTTGTGCAAATCAAAAACAAGTTGTATCTTTGAACCCGAAAGTTAGGCAGACAAGCAGCGGTCAAAGTTGGACAACTCCAACAGATAAAAATCGTTACCGTTTCGTTACCTATTTGAAATTTTGGAATATAAGAGATTGTAGTATAAGCGGTTAGAGTTGTAGGTTCAAAACCCTGTCTCTCCGCTGGAAAGAATTGTAAAACAAAGAAAATCCCTGTAAATTAATACTTTACGGGGATTTTTTATTTTTTGATGTATAGTAAAAATAGGCATATCAAAGTATTCTTTCGGTGTACCTTATTACGGATCACCTGTAAAATATGGAGAGTGTTGCAAAGCTGTTTTCATTTCGCATCAGAAAGCATACTTTTGCATGGAACTATACATACGTATGTGCAGGGTTATATATGTGTACGTACAGTCTTATGCGTACATATGTGATATCCTCATGCCCAAAAAGTGTTTTTTAAAAGATCAAGAACTTTTCAAAAAAGAAGACGACCTTTTTAAAAAATAACAGGAACTTTTTTAAAAACGTCTTGATCTTTTTTATTGCTGCCAATACATCGTAAACCGTCATTCTGTGGAGGTACAAACTTTTCATGTGTACTTTTTGTGGGGAAAAAGCCTAAAATACCCTACTTTATATCAAGCCGAAACAATTTATAAAAAAAGAATATATAGCTGAAAACAAGGATGTTATGTAAAAATATGCTTCAAAACGTTGTGAGAGTATGAGAACATGAATAAGAGCAAGTATTTTTATCCTTACTACATAAATAGTTTATAATAAACCTGTTATATATGCAGTGAGGGTATGAGGGTATACATGGTTCGAACTTTTCTTAGAAACATGCAAAACGGCTATATTCCACGATATAGGAATATATGCCGTTTTGATAGAGGGGAAATTTTTTTATGGTATATAATTCCAATAATCCATATTTGTAACGATTTGAACTATAATTTTACGATCTCCTTCTCGTATTTCGTTGGGAGCATTCTGAGATGCATAAGATATTTTTGCGCCCACTCCTTTTGCTTTTAACATTTTATTGGGAACTCCTTTCTTTATAAGTGCATTGACTACAGCGTCTGCACGTTTTTGGGATAGTTCCATATTGTATTGTGATGATCCTTTTGCATCAGTACATCCTGTAATGAGATATTTTTTGCTTGTGTCTGTCAGCATAATTTGAGCTATTTCATCAATGATAGTAGCTGCTTTAGGAGTTATTTCTGTTTTATCAAACTCAAAATAGATATTGTTGAATAAATCACATAAAACATTGGGCTGGTTTGGAGTCTCTACAATTTGTTTCATGATTATAGGTTTTTCTATTTCTTTTTCTATGATTTTTTCCACATATTGAATTTCCGGTTTGACTTTTAGGGATTTACCACCAATGCGCCACATCAATCGAATGCTTCCTTGCCATGAATTGGCTATATGTTTGTATGGCATGATGAGATAGTCTCCTTGGAGTCCTATGCCAATGTTGTCATTAAGCCACATATTCACGCCTATTCCCAATGAAATAGGGATAAGATTTTGTTTATCCTTCCCTTCTTTAGTATAATCATTTGACAGATTCCATCCCATCTCCTCACTGTTGAATTCTTCCATCCCCTTATAATTGATCTTAAAATTCTTGTACATATAGTTGACCCCCATTCGAAGAAAAGGATCAATATAATTTGAATGGAAATATTCACCTAGGCGCCACTGTAAACCGATTCCTGTCATACCTAGCCATCTTGATTCCTTACCGTTACGGACAGGATCGGAACTGTAGTCTAATGTTCCTTGTAAATCTAGATAAAAATGAGAGTTAAGTTCACGAGCAAAATATAGATTTCCTCCGAAAATGAAATCTTTTTTGTTAGTACCTACAGTGTAACCGCCTTTATTATTAGTATGGAAATTAATAACATTAAAACGTGTCATTTGAAGTCCGGTTGCGCCTATACCTATTTCCCATGCTTTTTTATTATTATCGGTTGTTCCATTCTTTGCGCTTTTTTGTGCATTTATAGGTAAACCGAAACATAATACTGAGGTAAAGCATAGTATGAGATGGATTTTATGTATATATATTTTCTTCATATTTTTATTCTTCATAGATAACTTGTACTTCGGGCAACTCATAAGAGCTGTTATAGTTTTCAATAATAAATGTTTTTTCATCCTTTCCTTTTCGGAGATAACCTTGATAATATCTATAGAAATATGAACTATTGCCATTGTCAATGTATATGGATGAATTTAAAAACGGTGCGAATACTTTGAACGTTGGAACTTCTGCAGAAGATCTGTTATTAGAACTTGATGCTTCTTGTGAACCAGCTGTTGAGGTATATCTGAATGTGATATATGCCATTTTAAGTTTGTTGGCTTCTTCTTCAGTATAAGCTATCGGTTCTACATAGTCCATTCCATTTTCTTTAACGACACGTGTGGTCGATGATTTGTAAATTCTTGTAAAGTCTATTTTTGAAAAATCCAATTCACCTTCTGCAGATGAGAAACTGGGTGCTTCTCCATTGGATATTATTTTTAATTTTAATGTTTTTAGCGTAGGTCCCATTTGATAAGGAGCTAATAAACAAATACCATTCCATTGGAAAGTTTCTCCATAATAAGGCTCTCTAGCTTTTACAGTGTAATAAACGTCACTTCCATCCCAATATTCAGATTGATTGTTTTTGAATTTTCCGGGATTTTCTTGAATGAACCGATAGGTATAAATATAGTAATAATATCCTCCATTATTTGAACTAGAATTTTGGCTTGAATATAATTTTTTGTCTGACAAAATACTGTTGGGATTATTTTTATCAGAGACTCTATATGCGTCTAAATTCCTTGAACCACTATTAGGTAAATAAGAAGGGATATTTTGCCATTGGTCTTCCGGATTAACTTTTCGTTGTATATAGAAATATAGATACTGATAATCGTATAATGAATTTGAATTATCGCGAAGGATCATTCTCATGCGTACTCTATTGGGAACATATGTGTTTTTAGCGGATTCTTGCGGTGTCTTTCCGGCTAGGGTTACTTCTTTTACCGTTCCCCAGCGTAAGTTTATGTCTTGTATTTCGGGTAAATCTTCTTTAGGTACAATAAACTCTCCGTTTTCATTGGTTATGTAAGTTTTTTCTGCATTGATACCCGGCATACCTTTTACTTGAGCTTTGGGTGCGATTTGTCCAGTTTCATCATATACTTTATAGAGTACACCTCCATCAGTTGTGCGTACATATTCACCATATTCTGATTGAGAATATTGTGCAATAACATTAGGTATACCCTTAATGATGGTAACTTCTGTTCCCGGTTTTCCTGGTTCTCCGGGTTTGCCGTCTTTGCCATCTTCTCCGTCTTTGCCATCTTTTCCGCGTAGATAGTCATAAAAATCATTTAACGTATTTTTTTCACAGTTCCATACTCCACCATTTTTGTGATCGATAAGTGCGTCTGTTGTACCACAACGTTTAGCTAAGTCATTTTTCCACAGTTCATGTGCTGACAAACCATTGCTTCCGTTTATTCCGTCTTTACCGGCTAAATAATTGAAAAAATCATATTCTGAAACTTTGTCAGAAGGCCATTTTTGTCCTGGATTTTTAGGATCATTAATATTGCCTGTTCCTACAGTTTCTTTCCATAGTTCATAAGTGGATTTTCCATTGTTACCATTTGTTCCACTGAGGTAAGTATAGAAATCTGCCATTGTAATTTTATCTTTGGCCCATGCTGAATTATTTTTGTCTTTGATTTTGTCATTTTTGACATCATTCACCCATAATTCGTATGCAGATGCTCCGTTAACTCCTTTTTCTCCTTGAGCTTTTATTCCTGTATCAGTAGTACCTATCCACCAATTTCCGTTATTACCTATATGGGGAGATATGCCATCATCTCCTTTCTCTCCTTGAGCTTTTATTTTTGTATCGGTAGTACCTATCCACCAGTTCCCATTTTTTATAACCGGGGTAAGTCCGTCCGTTCCTTTATCACCTTGTTCTCCTTTGGGGCCTTGCACTGCAATCCCTGTATTGGATGTGCCTATCCACCAGTATCCGTCTTTAATGAAAGGGGTTAAGCCGTCGCTTCCTTTTTCTCCTTGAGCTTTTATTTTTGTATCGGATGTATTGATCCACCAGTTTCCATTAGGACCAATATAAGGGGATGCTCCGTCTTTACCATTTTCTCCTTTTTGACCTTGAGCGGGAAAATTTGTATCATGATTGCCAATGTACCAATTACCATTTTCACCAACATGTGGAGTAATACCATTTTCACCATCTTTCCCTTTTAAATATAAAAAGAAATGTTCCATTGTTGTTTGGTTTTTGGGCCAATTTATATTGCCGTCAGCAACAGATTGTTTCCATAATTCATAAGCGGAAAGTCCGTCTTTTCCATTAATTCCATTCTTTCCATCTTTGCCGATAGCTTTGATTTCTGTGTCTTTATTGCCGATATACCAATTTCCATTTTCACCAATATGAGGTGATTGTCCGTCTCTTCCGCTAAGAAAATCCCAAAAATCGGCTTCTGTATTTTTTGAAGAGGGCCAAATGAGCGAAGGGTCATGAGGGTTGGTGACATTACCTTGGGTGATCAGGATTTTCCATTGATCGTATGCAGACATTCCATCTTTTCCTTTGTCTCCTTTTTCTCCTTTTATATAAACTAAAAAGTCTGCTAAATCAACTTGGGTGGAAGGCCAGTTTATATGACCGGTTTCAACTTCTTCTTTCCATATCTCATAAGCGGATTTGCCATTGGTTCCCTGAGGACCTTGGGGTAATTCAAAATCAATACTGCTGCACGAGAAAAAAAATGTGCAAAGTAGCACTGATAATACATAAATTTTGCATTTCTTTTTTGTATACATGACTATAAATAATTAAAAATGAATTACTTTTTGTTGTTACATATTTGATAAACTCAGTTCTGCTTTATTGAATACTGTATCGTTGGGGGTGTTCATGCAATTTTATATTTTAGGTTATTCTACTGTGTGCGATTTACATTATAATAATATTCACATTTTATTTAGGTGCAAAGTTCTATATTTGGTGCTAAAAAGAAGTTGCGTATTTAAAAGATTTGTTTGCATATAATCAATCTTTTCTTTTATATCTGCATAAAAAGGTTTCCTATTTTTCTTAATGTTCGTTTTTGGATAGTTTTAAATGGTAGATACTTCATATGATTTTACATAAGGAGTATATGTGATAAGTTTTTTCATATATTGATGGTGGATTATGATTAAGTTTTGTGATATTTGTTTTTATATGACGTATAGAAACTCTTAAAATAGATCCATATACCGAGATCAGGAAACAAACTTATTCTTAGCTTCAGTATGTATGATGGAGATAAGTATATTCATAATCTTTAGGATGCGGGATGTTTGTTTAATCGTTTGCGGAAACAGAATATGTTTCGAGAGGAGGTGTACCTTTTGATTCTTCTCCTTTTTTACGTATTTCGTTAGGAGTGGCTCCAATATTCCTTTTACAGTAGGTCGTAAAATGGGAAAATGTCTTGAAATGATAGTCCAACATTATTTGTTTGATGGGTAGGGTACTTTCTTTTAACTTGAATTCAATTTCATAAGATGTTTGCTTTTGTAACCATTGATATGGTGTATCTCCATGAAAGTTTTTTTTGAATAACTGTGTGAAAATAAGGTCGTTATATCCGCATAGAATAGCTAATTCTTTGGCAGTTCTGCAAGCTTTGTAATGTGTCATGACGGATACGAAAAACTGAAGATCATTCGAAAGGGCATAACGGAAAATGGAGGCAATTTCGTTTTTGCTATAGCAAATTTTAAATAATGAGAACAGCTCATATTCTTTGGCTCGATGTAAGTCGGGAATTTCTGTTCCATTTTTCATGTAATCGACCAGCAAATCCAAGTAGGAACGTATTAACGGATAAATGGGAAGAACTTCTACCGGTTTTACTTCTTCGATGGATATGTCTTGTAGATATTCTATTATTCTGCTATGTAGATAAGGGGCCACAATATTACATGCATGGATGACGAGTTGTACATCATCCATTGTTTTGATTTTACATTTATGTAAGCTGCTGATAAAGAAAAATTCATTTTGCACTGCTATCAGAGGCATTGATTCCATTTGATCTCTGAAGAGACATAAAGATCCTTTTAGTACAAAACAAACTTGGAATTCATGGTTTTCATTCAGATTTTGGATAATTTCTCCCTTGCCTATATGAAGATATCTGAATTGGCTGAATCTGGATAGTGCAAGAGGATCACGGTATAAATTCTTTAGTAAAAATAGCATTTCCATATATTATAAACATTTTAAGATAAAAAAAGTTTTGATATATCTATCCCGGGCAAATATAACTTGATATTTAAAATGTTTTAAAGCTATAGAAGGAATATGCAACTAAATCATTGCTAATATGAAATTGAATCTTCTGTTTAAGAAAGAGTTTATCAACATATGAAATTATAAGGTATTTAAGGCCGGATGTTTTGGATAGTAGCTTATAAAGTGGAAGATGTTTACTGATTTTTTATGAGTGAATGTAAATAAGTGATTTGGAATGGAGAAAAATTTAAGGATCTTTTCCTTATTGTTTACAAGATAACAATAAGGAAAAGATCCTTAAATTTAAATTATTGCTGGTATTGGCCATTCACTATAACATTTTTCATACGAATATTGTGAAAAGCATCTTTATTCCATTGGGAAAATTTAGTTTCGATCTTTACATCTTTAAATGAAAAATTGGATAACTCATACTCAGCTTCATTTTTATTCACATTTAGAAATTTGTCACATTTCAGTTCTATGTTGTGCATCGTGATATGGCTTCCGTAGGATTTAGGAATCGTTGTTCTTCCTTTCAAGTCATAAAATTGTTTCCATGACGAAACTCCTAGTAAAGCCTTGCAGAAGCCTTTTACATTTTCTACTGTGATGTATTCATAGTGTTGCGGAGTATCAGGCCGCATTTTCAATAGAAGTAGTTCATTACCGCCTTCTGCTCTGCAATTGCGCATTAATACATTATAGACATGGATGGACTCGCTGCCACAAGTCATGCAACTGCCAGTAGTATGATCAAAGAAACAATCTTCTATTAGAATGTTTTTATTGGGACCGTTATAAGTATCCTGATCGGCATAAGGTCCTTTTCCACCTTTAAAGCAGATGGCGTCATCATTTACAGTAAACCGGCATCCTTTAATATGAAAATTGGTACATACATCCATATCTATACCGTCCGCACTAGCTGATTTTATAGGTTTGATAGGAGAGAAAATTCGTAGATTGAGTAATTTCACTTTATCGCAGCGATAATAATGGCTGGTCCAAAAAGGAGAGTTCTGTAAAGTCACATCAGCAACCTGCACATTACGGCAATGAGCTATGTAAAGTAGGCGTGGTCGCATTTCGTCCTTGTTTGTACATTGAGGATTCCATTCGCGACGTAGGCGGAAAGCTTTCCAGTAGGGAGTGCCGTTTCCGTCAATTGTACCTTTGCCGCTAATTGTAAAGGTATCTAACCCGTCGGCATTGATTAATGCACCGAAGTATTTGCAGTATTCACCTTCAATGCGAGTCATGAGGAGAGGGAAATCCATAATGTTCTCACTACCTAGTAAGGTGGCGCCTTTTGACAAATAAAGATGAGTCCCTTGTTTGAAAAAGAGGGAACCGCTTTTATAAATTCCTTCAGGGATGTAAATGACCCCACCGCCATTGGCTGCCGCTTCGTCTATGATCTTTTGTATTTTCTGTGTTTGAACGATATGGGGATTGCTTTCAATTCCATAATCGGAAAGGTCGTATTTTTTTCCTAAGGAGTCAGGATGGACCACTTTAGTTTGGAGAAACCATTCGGAGATAGGAGTACCATCAGGAAACACATTTTGTTTTCTTTGTTCTTTTTTTGCCATTGAGGGTACTATTATGCTCAAGCATAACAGGAGTGATAGTAATTGTTTCATAAATAAGTTTTTCATTTGGTTCATATTATGTGGATGACAAAGAAAAACAATAACAGTCAATTGTATCTGTATTTATTGTTTTATTCAATGGAAAATTGTACGGCTTGATTCTTTTCATTAAGGCGGATGGTTGTGATATAGAGAACTTCCTTAGTCTGGAAAGAACAATTCAGGAGCCTTTTTTTATCTGCACAGTCGTTTCTCCAAACTTATAAAAGCTTGAATAAATCGCGCTTTTTGCCCTGTTTATACTATTTTCCATCTATGTAGATTCTTTTCCATATTTTCAGAGGTTTGTGGCTGTTCCGGCTATTTTTTATTCATGGCATTATATCTAGTTTTGCCATGTTCCTTGATGAAGAAATGAAGGGATTAGATTTTATGTATAACTTTAATTAATTACAAATGAAAGACTCGGAGAACAAACTATCGGGAAGTATGCATTCTTTTAAAAGGATGCTTTCCTTTGGTATTCTTATGGTAATTGCGATGACCCTGTTTGCTCAGGTTAAGAATGTATCGGGCGTGGTGCTTGATAAAAAAGGGGAGAGCATAATTGGTGCCAGTGTATTGGTGAAAGGTACTACTAATGGTACGATTACCGATTTTGACGGTAATTTTGTTTTGAGGAATGTGGCCGACAATGCCATTTTGCAGATTAGTTTTGTCGGATATCAAACTTCAGATGTATCAGTTAAGGGACAGAACAATATTAAGGTGGTATTGTCAGAAGATACTGAGACATTGGATGAGGTGGTAGTCATAGGATATGGCTCGGTTAAGAAAAGCACTTTGACGGGTGCGGTTGCCAAAATGGATTCTAAGGCAATAGAGGATCGTCCTTTGGCTCGTGCAGAGAATGCTTTGCAAGGTCAATTGGCTGGAGTGACAGTACGTAATACAACAGGTGAGCCGGGAGCCGATATGCAGATCCGTGTCCGCGGTGCGGCTTCTGTCAATGCAAATTCCGATCCACTTTATGTGGTTGATGGGGTGCCTATGAATACGTTGAGCGGATTGAATCCTTCGGATATCGCTTCCATAGAAGTTTTGAAAGATGCTGCTTCTGCTGCGATTTATGGTTCACGTGGTTCCAATGGAGTTGTTTTGGTTAGTACTAAACAAGGTAAGAGTGGAAAAGCGAAGGTGGCGTTCAATGCTAGTTTCGGTGTACAGACATTAGAGAAAAAAATGGATGTGCTTAATGCGACGGAATGGATGGAATTTAAATTGAGATGGAATGATGCAAACTATTTGCAGGAAGCGAAGAAATTGGGTTTGACTAGTGCCAGTATAAAGGATGATAATGCCACACGTTTGTCTAATCTCGGAATTCAGGCAGGTACGGCAAACTCTTATCTGGTTGTTTTTGATGAACGTTGGTTTAACTATTTGGGAGATGACATGAGGAATGCGCATACTTATACTCCCAATCCGGAACAACTTAGCCTGTTGGATTGGCAGGATGAGTTTTTTCGTAACTCTATCGTACAGGATTATAGTTTGAATGTTTCGGGAGGGACGGAAAACACATCTTATTTATTCTCAGGTGGATATATGAATCAGGCTGGTATCGTTACCGGTACGGGATATGAAAGATTCTCTTTTCGTGCCAATATTGAATCAAAGATAAACAAATATCTTACAATAGGTATGAATATGGCTCCTACGTATATTGTGCAGGATGGTTCCGGACAGGCAAATGGTAAGGATTCCCAGGTACATCAGGCTTTGTATGCTACACCGGTATCGGAACCGGGGGTAGGATATATGACAAATGTTGATCCGAATCCCTATTATCTTTGGGCGGGAAGCACATCGAGTCCGGTTTATAATATGGAGAAGAATATCAAACAGAATAGAATGATGCGTTTGGTTGGGAATGCTTTCGTACGTATCACTCCGTTTAAAGATTTCAGGGTAGAACTTTCTGCTTCGGCTAATTATTATGATTTGGATGGAAATGATTATAAGTACACTAGTACAACCGGTAGTTGGGCGCAGGGAGAAGGACAAAACTCTTCGGGGGGGCATAATACGGAAAGAAAATGGAGTACTCTTTTGCAGGCTCTTGCAAATTATGACCATGTTTTTGGCAATCATGGAATTAGTGTAATAGCGGGTTTTTCTTCCGAACAGAGTAATCTTGGTTTCAGTACGGCCCAATCTTTTAACAAACCATTTCCCAATGATGCCATAACAGGTTCCTTTGATGGTTCGAAAGTTACAGCAGGAACTAATACGGTAACAGAGAAAACAGCCAATAAATTGTTGTCTGTGTTTGGACGTTTGCAATATAATTATGCAGAACGTTATATGTTGTCCGGTAGTTTGCGTTATGATGGCGGTTCCGTATTCGGAGCTAACAATAAGTGGGGCATCTTTCCGGCTGTTTCCGGAGGTTGGTTAGTGTCAAATGAGAAATTCTTTAAAAATTGGAGAATGTCTTGGTGGAATACATTGAAGCTGAGGGCTAGCTATGGTGTGACCGGTAATAATTCTATCAGTAACACGGCTGCTTATCCTACTTTGTCTGCAGGAAATTATGCAGGTGCTCCCGGTTATAAGGCAAATTCTTTAGGTAATGCTGATTTAGGTTGGGAAAAAACACATAGTACTGATGTTGCGCTTGATTTAGGATTCTTCAATAATAGAATTCAATTGTCGCTGGATTGGTATACCAAGAATACGACTGATTTGTTATATCAGGTACCTGTGGAAGGAGCTTCCGGTTTTACTACCGTTTGGGATAATTTAGGAGATATCCATAATGAAGGCTTTGAGATCGAATTGAATACGCATAATCTCACAGGAAAATTTTCATGGAGTACGTCATTCAATATGTCATATAATAAAAATGAGGTGAAAGCTCTAGGGAAAGATAATACTCCGGTATATTCGGGATTTGATAAGAACAATCCGTCTAATATTCTGACTGTGGGAAAGCCTGTTAATACATTCTATATGTATGATGCAATAGGTGTATGGAAAAATCAAGCTGAAATTGATGCTTATAGTGCTGCCCATGGAGGAAAGCCGGTTACTTTTGAAGGAAAACAAATTGTACCGGGTGATATCCGATACAAAGATGTAAATAATGATGGTGTGTTCGATAAAGATAATGACAGGGACTATTTAGGTAGTCCTACTCCTAAATTAGTATTTGGAATGACGAATACTTTTACTTACAGAAATTTTGATTTGTCTATCTTGATGACAGCTCAGACAGGAGGAAAGATTTTTGGTGTATTGGGACGTGCCATTGACCGTCCGGGTATGGGGGCTAAAGGGAATGCTTTAGGACATTGGAGAGAGGCATGGTGGTCGGAAGATGAGCCGGGCAATGGAAAAGTACCTTATATTTTAAGCTCTACTACAGGTGCTACGTTAGACTCCCGATGGTTATATTCTTCCAATTATCTGCGTATCAAGAATTTGACTTTGGGGTATAAATTACCTATTAATCCTAAATTTATTTCCTATGCACGTGTATATGTATCCATTGAAAATCTAGCTAAATGGGATAGTTATTATGGAGGGTACTCTCCGGAGGCGGCCAATACGGCAGCCAGTTCCTCACCCGGAGGTAGCAGTGCTTTGGGATTGGACTATGGTGGTTATCCTTCACCGAGAATTTACACTTTGGGTATCAACGTTAATTTCTAATAAAAATATAGAGCTATGTTCAAATTAAAAAATATATTGCAATTGAGTGCATTGATGTTCTTTGTTATGTCGTGCGATGATTATTTGGAAACTCCTCCTGCTGATTTAATGACCTCTGATGGTTTCTATCAGACTCCCAGTCAGTCTGAACAAGGGGTGGTAGGTATTTATTCCGATTTGCGTGAACTTGCCAATTCAGAGTATTTATTGATGTCTGAATGTCGTTCGGATAATGCATGGACAGAACCAAGACCTAATGGGTTGAGAGATTTTTCAGAGATAAGCACATTCAGAGCTACCAGTGATTTGGCAACTTTTAATAGTGTATGGAATACATGGTATAAAGTAATTTATGATGCGAATACTGCTATTGCCAAAATAGCAGGATGTAACTTTGAATCGAATGATAAGATTAAAAAGCAGTTTATGGGCGAAGTCTATTTTCTGAGAGGATGGGCTTATTTTGAGTTATCACGCCTTTTTGGTAATGTTCCGATTATTGATGCTCCTTTATCGCCTAGTGAAGTGAAGAAAGTACCTCAATCGTCTGCACGGGAAGTTTTGGATAATATAGTGGTTCCTGATTTGATTAATGCGCAGACGATGCTTCCTCTAAAAGAAAATATGGTGAGTGCGAATGGAACTTCGATTGTATTGCAGGGGCGTGCGGACAAGATGGCGGCAGAAGCTATGCTGGCACGTGTGTATATGACTTTGGCGGGTTTCCCATATTATGATTCCGATGCCAAGATATTAGCTAAAAAGCAATTGGAAATTGTGTTGAATTACTCAAAATCCAATCAGAATAAATATTGGGCTCCGACACTTGATGAATGGAGAAAGCAGTGGATGCCGAGCACGGATTATTATAATAAATACTCTATTTTTGCTATTCAGTATCGTACGGGAGGAACAGGCAACAGCGCTTTGTTTAATTTCAGTATGGCTCTACCTCCTTCCTATACGAATAGAAGAATCTTTGGAAATGAAATTTATGTGGAAAAGAGTTTGATGTATGAATTTGATAAAATTTATTCTGATGGGAAAAAAGATGGAAGAGGGAATGGTTTTTCTGTTCTGACAGGATATGAGGCAGAGCCTAATTATCCGGCTTATACGAATACAAAAGAGAAATTGATTTTGGAAGATGGTTCGCAAGTGGATGTTTATACAAAATCAATGTTTTATAAGTTTATGCCTAGTAAACGGAAGATAGCGGAACTTGGGATGTCACTGACTCCGGAAGTCACAATGAAAGACGATAATGACTGGCCTGTAAATCTTCCTATTTTACGCTTGGAAGATATGATGTTGATGTATGCTGAGTTATTGGTTGAAGAAGGTAAAATAATGGAAGCTGTAGCTTATGTGAATGATATCCGTAAAAGAGCCGGTTGTGATGAGGTGAATACGGTAAGTGCTGCAGATGCTTTGAAATTGATAAAACGGGAGCGTAGAATAGAATTAATGGGAGAAGGAGTGCGTTGGTTTGATTTGGTGCGTTGGGGGGAATGGCAAACGGAAATTCAAAGTTTATTTGATAGTTATCATAATCCGGATGGTACCGATAAGAATAATGTAAAGACAGGACGTTATTTATATCCTATTCCATTGAATCAATTAAATGTGACTCCGGGATTATATAAACAAAATGAGGGATATTAAGTATATAAGTTAAACAAAGTTAGTTTTGAAGGTGAAAAGGTAAAGAGGTGTGTCAAAAGCTATTTTTGATAATTGCTTTGTTATGTGGCACACCCTCTTTTTATCGGAAAATAGAGAAGTAGATTATTTATGAAAAATAAAAAGTTGCTTATTGCCATTTTGTGCATATTTGTATTTGATTTGCCGGGGGCTGCTAATCGCATTCGGCAGAATTTTGACTTTGACTGGCAGTTTAGATTAGGAGAAAATGGAGATTTTAGAGAGGTACAATTACCGCATGACTGGAGTGTGGAGTTGGATTTTGATGAAAAAGCAGGAGGAGCGAGTGGTTATTTGCCGGGTGGCATAGGTTGGTATCGCAAATCTTTTATGATTCCGGCGAGTTACAAAAATCAAAAAGTTAGTCTTGTTTTTGATGGTATTTATCATAAAGCTACTATTTTTTTGAATGGAAAGGAGATTGCTTATCATCGTTATGGATATACTTCGTTTGAAACAGATCTGACCCCTTTCCTGAAATATGGAGAGAGTAATGACTTGAAAATCAAGGTAGATCATTCAGAAATTTCTCGCTGGTATACTGGTTCCGGCATTTATCGGCATGTCTGGTTGCAAGTGACTAACCCTGTTCATGTAAAAATGTGGGGAACTTATGTTACGACACCGGAGATAACTGAATCCCAGGCAACGGTCAAGATTGTCACTACTATCGAAAACTCCATGGAGTTACCGACAACAGTGATTGTCCAGCAACGCCTGTTGGATGGTGATGGAAAAATTGTAAAAGCAGAAGGTAAAGAGGTGATGGCCCGGACTACGTTGAAACTTGATAAAGAAAAAACAGCTGAAGTAGTTCAGAATTTGTTAGTCAGCCATCCTAAATTATGGGATTTGGATTTTCCCTATCGTTATACGGTGGAAACCATTATAAAAAAAGGAGGAAAGACAATTGATAAATATCTGACTCCTTTTGGAATACGTTCAGTGAAATTTGATAAAGACAAGGGTTTTTTTCTCAATAACAAACATCTTAAGCTGAAAGGCATGTGCCTTCATCAGGATGCAGGATGTTTGGGAACGGCTGTACCGGATAGGGCTTATGAACGCCGTTTGCTTATTTTAAAGGAATTTGGCACGAATGCTATCCGTTGCTCGCATAATCCTCCTTCTCCGGAATTTCTTAACTATTGTGATTCTATTGGCTTTTTGGTTATAGATGAGGCTTTTGATAAATGGAAATCGGGATATTATGAAGAATTTTTTGATTCTAGCTGGCAGCAGGATATCAGCGATATGGTAATTCGTGACCGTAATCATCCTTCTGTTATCTTGTGGAGTATAGGTAATGAGTTGGCTGAGGCAAAATTAAAAGATGATACAGGGATTGAACGTGCTGGTATGTTGCAGGATTTTGTACATCAACTGGATCCGAGCCGTCTTGTTATGCTCGCTTTGCAGCCGGGATTTGAAGATAAATTTGCTTCGGTGACAGATGTACTAGGGTATAATTATATGGAACCTCGGTTGATTTATGATAAAAAGAAATACCCGGAACGTATTTGCCTGATCAGTGAGAGCTATCCTTATTATAGTAGCATACGTGAATTTGATTCACGTGATTATGATGAGAAAAATCCATGGAATTATGTAATGGAACATGAATATATTTGTGGCTCTTTCATGTGGACCGGTGTGGATTATATTGGGGAGAGTTCAGGTTGGCCTAGTAAGGGATGGCCTTCTGCTCCGTTTGACATGTGTATGTCTGAAAAACCTAGAGGAGGATATTTTCGGGCTTTGTGGAATGAGAAGCCTTTTTTGGGACTTTATGTCATAGATTATAATTTGGATGAAGATCCGGGTAAAGACCATTGGCAAGCACCGGGAATGGTACACGATTGGACTTTTCCTTATCAGGATGCGCGTGTCATGCAGATTCAAACGCCGTCTAATTGTGACGAAGTGATGTTGATAGATCCTAGAGGAAAGGTATATGGACCTAGAAAGCCACGGGATTATATAAATAATACGATTAAATGGAATCAACCTTATCGTCCGGGTAAGGTGGTGGTGATAGGGTATAAAGATGGGATAGAAGTGTGCCGTGACAGTATACAGACTTCCGGAAATAAAGCTGTCCGTTTTACTCTGAAAGCGGATCGGGAACAGTTAAAGGCTGACGGGCAGGATTTATCTCATATCTCTTTGAATTTATATGATGAACAAGGCATCCCCATACGGATAGATGACAGACAAGTGAAAGTGACCGTGGAGGGTAACGGACGTTTGATGGGGATAGATAGTGGCGAGATGCGTCGTAGTGAACGTTTTAGCAGTCATATTTTACCCACTTATTTGGGTCGTGCCCAAATAGTAGTACAGGCAGGGCGTATGCGGGGACAGCTCAAAGTAAAAGTGGAGGTCGAAGGAATGGCATCGCAGGAACTTGTTCTGCTTGTTGGTTAGTAAAGACTTCCTAATTAAAAAAGGTATTTTAAAAATCACTTTTAAAATACCTTTTTTAATTTTGCGGTATTATTCTGATGTTAAACCGAATGATATGAAAAATCGTATATTTTTTTTGTTGCTCTTCTTTGTTTGTCTGGAATGGAATGCATATGCAGTTATTGATATACAATCTATTCATATTACATCCAGTGACGGATTGGCCAATAATACAATTAGAGATATTTTTCAAGATAAGAAAGGCTTTATCTGGATTAGTACCACTAATGGACTGAGCCGGTATGATGGTCACTCTTTTATAACATTGTTACCGGAAAAGGATAGTCCGATTTCATTAGCGGATTATCATGTCAAGAAGATTGATGAAGATAAAAATGGTTTTTTATGGGTGCTTTCTACTTCAAATGTATTCAGTTGCTATGATTTAAGACATAATTGTTTTGTGGATTTTACAGGATGTGGGGAACACGACCAAGCTTATGCTTATCGTGTAGAAACTGCTAATGGTGATAATTGGTTATGGGATGGACAAAAAGGTTGCAGAAAGATTTCATTTGAAAATGAACATTTTTCCTCTGTAACATTTCAATGTGAAAATGGCAAACTACCTTCTAATAAAGTGAATAGTTTGATTGAAGATTCTAGAGGGAATGTTTGGATTTGTACTCAGGAAGGATTGGTGAAAGTAACAAGAAACAAAATCGAAGTAATTTCTGATATGCATAATTTCAGAGCAGCATTTTCTTATGAGAACGCATGCTTTTTTCTTGCTGATAATGGTGATATTTATGTTTATGATGAGGATGAAAAACTACATTTTGTTCAAAGAATCGGAAAGGATGACGTTGACTTTCATTTTACTACTCATTTTGGCACGAAAGATGATTGGTGGCTTTTTACAACAAAAGGAAGTTACAGGTTTCATTTATCTACCCGGCAGGTAAGATTAGACAACCCGATTAATATCCCCAACGCTCGTTTTGTCAGAGATAATCAGGGGGATTTCTATGTTTTTAATCAGACCGGTGTGTTGCATTATTTTCAGAAGGAAACCGGAATATGTAAAATACTGTCATTGATAGATGCCGCTCAGATGATGCCTGCTGCCGAGGAACGCTATGAAGTAATACAGGATAACAGAGGATTGATATGGATATCTACTTTTGGCTATGGTTTATTTGTGTATAATCCCCAAGAAGATATAATCAGCCATTACACTTATCAGGAGACTGGTAAAAATCTAGTTCATTCCAATTTTCTGCATAGCTTATTACTCGATCACTCGGGAAATGTATGGGTAGGATCGGAGTTTGCCGGTGTTACACTTTTGTCCGTATTAAGTGAAGGATCTTATCGTATTTATCCGGAACATGAGAGTATAAATGATTATGTGAATGCTATACGTACAGTGGTAAAGATGCCCGATGGTGGTTTCTGGTTTGGTACGCGTCAAGGGAATGTTTACGCTTATGATAAAAATTTGGAGGCTGCATCTTGTTATAAGATGCCATACAATTATATTTATGCGGCTTCTTGTGATGGAGATGGTAAATTATGGTTGGGAACCCGTACGATGGGTTTATGTATTGACGGACGTTGGTATCATAAAATGGCAGGTGATACCTTGTCATTGGCACATGAGAATATATTCGATATTTATCGTGATGATAAAAATAGGATGTGGATAGGAACTTTTGGGGGAGGACTGAATTTGGCGGTTTCACGAAAAGACAGGTATGTTTTTCGTAAGTTCCTGACTGGATCCGGTCGTTTGCAGGAAGTCAGGATGATCACTCAGGATAATAAAAAAAGGTTATGGGTAGGAACTAATAAGGGATTATGTGTTTTTTATGGAGATTCCATTATTGCTGATGCTCATAATTATAAACTTTATAATTATGAAAATGGAGATTTGCCCGGATATGAAATTAAATGTATTTTTCGTGATAGTCAGAATCGTATGTGGATAGGAATGTTGGGAGGCGGATTTTCTGTTTGTAACCCTAGTGAGGATTATAGGAACTTGAAATTTGTCCATTATTCCACAACTGATGGTTTGGTCAATAACATGGTAGAGTCTATTATCGAAGATAAGACTGGAAAAATATGGATTGCCACTCAGTATGGTTTATCTCGTTTTTCACCTGATACGGAAACTTTTGAAAATTTCTTCTTTTCAGCTTCTATGCAAGGAAATGTATATAACGAACATGGCGCTGCCATAACTGAAGATGGACTTTTGCTATTTGGAACAAATCATGGAGTCATAGTCATTGATCCTTTGAAAGTAACTTCATCTCCTATGACCCGGAATGTTATTCTAACTAATTTGAAAGTGAACGGAATCACAGTACAGGTTGGTGAGAAGGATTCTCCTTTGACACAGGCGTTAAGTTATACACAGAATATAAAATTAGATTATGACCAGAATTCATTCATTATAGAATTTTCAACATTGGATTATTCTTTGGCATTTCCTTCAAGGTTTATTTATAAATTGAGTCATTTTGATAATGAATGGAGTACCCCTTCTTCTTTGAATTTTGCTTCTTATAAAAATCTTTCTCCCGGCACTTATCATCTGCATGTAAAAGCATGTAATTCTGCTGGGATATGGAGTGATGAAGAAACTGTGCTCAATATTGTTATCACGCCTCCGTTTTGGGAAACCACTTGGGCTTATCTTTTTTATTTTCTTGTCGTTGTTATTGTGTTGTATGTTGCTTTTTGTTTGATACGGAATTTCAATAATTTACGGAATCGCATTCAGGTAGAAACACAGTTGACAGAGTACAAACTCATGTTTTTTACTAATATTTCACATGAATTCCGTACTCCGTTGACAATGATTCAGGGAGCTTTGGAAAAAATAGAGAGCTTGAATAAGATTCCCAAAGAGATGGTTTATCCCATACAGTTGATGAATAAAAGTACGAATAGGATGCTTCGTCTGATTAATCAATTGTTGGAATTTCGTAAAATGCAGAACAATAAACTTTCCTTGATGCTGGAAGAAACAGATGTGATGGTGTTCTTTTATGATATTTATCGAAGTTTCAAGGAAACGGCAGATGACAAACTGATTGATTTTCATTTTGCTCCTTCTACGTCATCTTATAAGATGTTTGTTGATCAAAGTAAATTGGATAAAATAGTCTATAATCTTCTTTCGAATGCTTTAAAATATACTCCTAAAGGAGGAAAGGTTGTTTTTGCAATTATCGTTAATGAGGAAGTGGGGAAATTATTTATATCGGTTAGTGACAACGGCGTAGGGATTCCTAAGGAGAAGCAAGGAGAGCTGTTTTCCCGTTTCATGCAAAGTGGTTTTTCACATAACAGTGTGGGAATCGGTTTACATTTGACTTATGAACTGGTAAATGTACATAAAGGAAGCATTTCATTTGATGAAAATGAGGGAGGTGGTTCTGTGTTTACTGTTATCTTACCGTTAGATTCCAGTGTTTATGGAAAAAACGATTTCCTAGTATCAAGCATCCTTCAGGAAGAATCGTTTGTTCATGAGCAGTGTGATACCTATTTAACAGTAAATCATGATTCAGTGACCCCGGACCCTTTGAATAAAAAAAGAATATTGATAATAGAAGATGATGGAGATGTGCGTAAGTTTTTAGAAACGGAACTTGGTATTTATTTTGAGATCATAAGTGAACCGGATGGGCTTTCCGGTTTACAAAAAGCTCAGTCTTTTGAGGTAGATTTGATTATTTGTGATGTATTGATGCCTGGTATGAATGGCTTTGATGTGACACGTAAACTGAAACGTGATTTTGAGACCAGTCATATTCCCATTATTTTGCTGACTGCTATGAGCACTTCGGAAAATAAACTTGAAGGGGTAGAAAGTGGTGCGGATGCATACATAACGAAGCCTTTCAGTTCCAGATTGTTATTAGCACGTATATTTCAACTTATTGAACAGAGGGAAAAGTTAAAACGAAAATTCTCTAATGACCCTGCTATGACAAGTCAGGCTTTATGTTCTACAGAACTGGATAGGAAATTTGGTGAAAAATTGCAGACTATTTTGGAAAAACAATTGGACAACCCGGAATTCACTATAGAGGATTTTGCATCTGCGGTGGGGGTAAGCCGTGCTGCTTTTTTTCGGAAAGTAAAAGGAGTGACCGGATATACACCTAATGAATATATGCGTATCCTTCGTATGAAAAGGGCTATGGAACTTTTGCAGGAGGGTATATACAATGTAAGTGAAATAGCTTATAAAGTAGGAATGAATGACCCTCTTTATTTTAGTAAATGCTTCAAATCTCACTTTGGAGCACCCCCTTCGGCTTATCTGCATAAAAAATAAATAAAGGAGCGCTTGAAAGATTATAATGTTTTCTTATTTTTGATGGATTTATACCATAAAAAGGTGACTAGCACGATAAATGCAAGGAAAATGGTAATCATTTCTGATTGGTATGTCATTGGTTCCACCCAGATTTCGTGGAAGGCATTCCATCTTCCCATAACTTCTACGAAAGTCCAAAATACGACTACTGTAGCAATAGAAAAACGGAGAGCGTATCCCCATTGACTGATATTTATCAATCTTCGGAACATAAATAGTGATCCTACAAGGCAGCCGAATGCAACCAATGCGGTGATAGGATGGCGGTCACCTATAAAATTATCATCATAGCAGAATAGCAATACCATGTAATTGGTCCATAAAATAAGATTCAGCTCCATGAAAGTAACCAGTGAGGTGTGGCGTGTCATGGGACGCATTTCTACTTGTACTTTGCTGTTGCGGAAAAATACCCGTTGCAGATAATTGAAAAAATCGCATCCGCTTTTTATATTGAATAAGTAGAGTAACATGAACATAATCCAAAATCCGAAAGAAGAGGGCATGATCAGATATTCTGGTTTGGTTACCACTTCTCCGTCTACTATGAGTGGCTGTACTCCGAAACGATGTGCGTAATACACATAAATGAATTCAATCCATCCTGTCCAAAATAACAGACCTCCGAATAGCCCCCAAAGAGTTTGTTGAGTATCTCCTTTGGCAAATACGCCCGTTATGACCATTATTAAGCCTATTAATCCCATGAAAAAGGTTGCGTAATGCATGGTTACCGGTTCCATCAGGTGTTCCATTAAGATCATCAATGCATGTCCTAGCGGCATGGTAAACAATACAATTAGGAATGAGGTGATACCGATAAACACATTTCTTTTTTTTAGTTTCATTTTTTCTTCTTTCTTTCTATGTGATATAAAATTACAAATAAAGTTCCGAATATAAGTGCCGCCCATGTGATACTGATTACTACTAAGTATCGATTATATAAATATTCCCCATCTTCGGGAGTATGGTTCAAAGTGCAAAGCAAACATCGGCACAATGGATTATTTGCGTCGTGGGAACAATAGGAGTAAATAAGGAATGACAGACTACCTATAAGTAGGGTTAGTACAGCCAGAATCTCTATCTTTCTATGATGAAGTGTCTTGTTCACAGGCATTTCATGATGTACCAGTTTAACCATGCTTGTTTTTTTTTGCAAAATTAGTTATAGAAGTATATACTGACAATACCTATTAATGGTGATAAAATCCAGTTTTATACCTAAAAATAAGTACTTGTGTACTTTATTATATATGTGATTATTAGCAATAAAACCCCAATTTTTAGGTATTGTGTACCCTTGGTAGTAAGGGTAACTTTGCAACAAATTTTAAAACATAAAATAATAACTATTAATCAATAAAACAAAAGTATTATGAAATTGAAAAACTATTTAGCGATGATGGCTATTGCATTGTGTGCAGTAGCATGTAGTGATGATGATAATAAAAAGGAAGATACCGTGATCCCGGCTCAGGAGGTTGCTGGTACTTACAATGGAACATTATCACTCTCAGTATCAGGAAATGATCAAGGAACGTCAGACAGTCAGGTGAAAATTACTGCGGAAGAAGGAGGAACTGTTCAAGTTCTTCTAGTTGGTGGTGCTGGTGAAGGAATGATGTCATTGCCGGATATTGCTATACCTGGAATTAAAGTACAGACCTCCGATAATGTTACTTATACTTTTCCGGAAAGTGCTATTGATGTAACTGTTGGTACTGTAAAATATACAGGAAGTTTACAAGGAACGATTAAGGATGAAAAAGCTGATCTGATCTTTACACTAAAGCCGGGAGCCATGCCTATGGCTATTACTGCGACTTTTGTAGGCACTAAATAGCATGAAAAGATATCTCTTTATTATATCCATGCTGGGAATGATGCTTTTGCCATTCTCGGCATGTGATGGTATTTTGGAAGGAATATATGATAGTCCTGCTGCTTCGGATAGTAATGAATTCGGTTTCATAAGAACAGACCCTTCTACCCATTCGGGTACTATTTATATTGATGCTACTGATTATAGACGTTGGACTTTTATTGATTTCCATACACAAAAAGTAGATTCTGTGAATGTGACAGATTCTGACCAGAAAGAACCGGAGGAATGGGATATTGCTGTCCATCGTTATGACGTTAAAACCAATGCTGGAGCAGTATTGGAAACCGGTTTCACAGGTTTTTCCGCTTTACAGAATGCGAGTGCGATGCCCGAAGGAGTCTATGTGGATGATGTTTGGACTACCGCTAAGGTAGCCATTGATATGTCAGGTATGATGGATGGCAATATTGTTTATATGGAATCCTATTATAATGAAGAACTATCCAAATGGTTGAATGTTGATAAAAGTAATATGCCACCTACCTATACTCTTTCAAACAAGGTTTATATGGTAAAGCTGAAAGATGGAACTTATGCGGCTGTTCGTCTCACAAATTATATGAATGCTAGTGGTGTAAAAGGCTTCATGACTATTGACTATATTTATCCGTTTGAATTGTAAACCGACATACGATATGCATAGACTACTCAGAAACGTGTGCTTGATATTGTGTTGGCTGATGGCGATACCAGTATCAGCACAACGAATTATTTCGGGAACTGTATTTGATGAAAATAAAGAACCTCTGATGGGAGCAACAGTCTCCGTAAAAGAAAAAGTAACTTTGGGAACCACTACGGATACACAGGGAAAATACACATTGAAATTACCCGATAATAGAGAATATACTCTGCAGGTTTCATACATGGGGTATATCTCGCAAACTCATAAAGTGTCTGTCAGCAAAACAGGTAAAGTTGATTTTATACTGAAAGAAGATGCTGTAAATATGGAAACTATAGTTGTAACAGGAACCCGTACTCCGAAACTCCTGAAAGATGTTCCTATTGTTACTCGGGTCATTACTGCCGATGAAATAAAGAAAGTAGATGCCACCCATATTGGAGATTTGCTTCAGGCAGAACTGCCGGGAATTGAATTTTCTTATTCCATGGACCAGCAAGTTTCTCTCAATATGCAAGGATTTGGTGGAAATGCTATACTTTTTCTGGTTGATGGTGAGCGTCTGGCAGGTGAGACTTTGGATAATATAGACTATAACCGCTTGAATATGGACAATGTGGAGCGTATTGAGATTGTAAAGGGTGCGGCTTCTTCACTTTATGGTTCGAATGCGGTAGGAGGAGTGGTAAACATCATAAGTAAAGTGTCTGCGGAGCCTTGGACTGTGAATCTCAATGGACGTTACGGGGCTTATAATGAGCAGCGTTATGGAGGAACAATAGGTTTCAATGCCGGAAAATTCAATAGTGTGACTAATGTACAGCATACCCAAGTAGATGAAAAAGATTTGGCAGATGGAAAAACAAATGAGGAAACGGAGGATTGGGCATTTAAAAAGGTGTATGGTGATAAAACTTGGAATTTCAAAGAACGTTTGGTCTATACTGCTAATGATCATCTGAAACTGACGGCACGTGCTGGATATTTTTTTCGTGAACGTGAGAAGTCACAGACTAGTAAAGACCGTTATCGCGACTTCAGTGGTGGGGTGAAAGGAAATTATGTATTTGATAAAGATAAAGATCTGGAAATAGCTTATTCTTTCGACCAGTATGATAAGAGCGATTACTTGCCACAAGATGCTAATGATGTACGTGATTATAGTAATGTACAACATTCGGTTCGTACTTTTTATAATCATACTTTTGTCGGTAAGCATATTCTCACCTTGGGTGGTGATTATATGCGTGATTATTTAATGTCCTATCAGTTTGCCAATAATGGAAGTAAACATCAGTATACAGTGGACGGTTTTGCACAGTTTGACTGGAACCCGACGAAATATTTCAATGTCATCACAGGATTACGTTTTGATTATTATTCGGATTCCGATATTAATCATTTCTCTCCCAAATTAGGACTGATGTATAAAATAGGAAACTGTTCATTGAGAGGTTCCTATGCCGGTGGTTTCCGAGCCCCTACTTTGAAAGAAATGTATATGAATTTTGATATGGCAAGTATTTTTATGATTTATGGTAATCCTGACTTGAAGCCTGAAACCAGCCATAATTTTTCTCTTTCGGCAGAATATATTAAAGGTCGTTATAATTTGACGGTGACAGGTTTCTATAATATAGTTGATAATCGTATCACTACGGCATGGAGTGAGGCGTTGAAAGGACAGGTATATACCAATATATCAAATATCAAGATATCTGGTGCCGAGGCAAATGCTTCCGCCAAATATCCTTGTGGACTGTCGGCACGTTTATCTTATGCTTATACACATGAGAATATCAAGAAAGGGCAACCTGTCATTTCAAGTACTCGCCCGCATACGGCTACTGTCCGTCTTGAGTATGACAAGCATTGGAAGAACTATGCGTTTAATATTGCTTTGAACGGACGTTTTCTTTCCAAGGTGAATACGGAGGAATATACGTCGAACACTTCTTATGAAGAAACTGAGAAGGTGACCTATCCGGCGTATACAATGTGGAAGCTTACGTTGTCTCAAAAAGTATGGAAAGGTGTTGATATGACTTTGGCGGTGGACAACTTGTTTAATTATGTTCCTTCCCGTTATTATAATAATTCGCCTGCTACTAAAGGAACAACTTTTTCAGCCGGTTTATCATTAAATATAGAACAATTATTCAAATGAAATTTGGCTGCTAATACTAAATAAACTACGTGATTTAAATAAAGATATGAAGAAGAAACAATTACTGATTGGAGGAGGGATAGCAGTCATCTTGCTGCTTTTGTTTGGTGTATGGAATCTTTGGTTCAGTGCAACTAAAGTGGCTTTCATCAACTATCAGGTAATCAGTTTAGGGCAGATATCTAAGGCTAATGACAACTCATTTATTAAAATCAGTGAACTGAGCACAGATGACCTGAACCGATTGACCAGTTATGATATGATATTTATCAATGCCATGGGATTAAGGATTACTGAAGAGCAACGTGCGCAAATACAAAAGGCGGCCGATGGTGGTCTTCCGATATTGACTACTGCCGCTACCAATCCTGCAAACAAGATTATTTCATTGGATTCCATCCAAGCGGATACATTGAAACATTATCTGTCTAATGGAGGACGTCGTAACTATCGCAGTATGCTGAACTATGTACGTGTGTATATTGATAAAAAACGATTCTCTGTGTCTGAACCGGAAGCCGTAGTGAAACGTGCCGATGATGTGCTTTATCACATGAACCCAAAGAGTCCCGAAGACGAAGAGTTGGGTTTCAATACGGTAGCCGGATACAATATTTTTCTGCAAAACAACGGTTTGTGGAAAGAGAATGCTCCGCGTATTATTGTGACCGGTCCGATGGGTGAACCTTCCGGACTTATTGCTAAATTGGAGGAAACAGGCAATATGGTTTATCCTATACGTTCCATGCATTCTTTTATTCAGAACCATGGAATTGATTCTGTTCGTCCGTCTGCTATCATCAATATGGCGCATGGACGTATGGGCGATTATATCGTAGATTATTTGGCGAAACAGAATATACCGCTTTTCTCCCCATTGAATGTAAATCGCTTGGTAGAGGAGTGGGAGAGTGACAAGATGGGTATGAATGGCGGCTTTATGTCACAAAGTATTGTTACCCCCGAAATAGATGGAGCTATCCGTCCGTTCGCTCTTTTTGGACATTATAAGGATGAGGAGGGTTTACAACGTGCTTATGCTATTCCAGAACGCTTGGAAACTTTTGTGGAAACAGTTAATAACTATATTACTCTGCAGCGTAAATCCAATAGTGAGAAACGCGTAGCTATTTATTATTATAAGGGTCCTGGTCAGAATGCACTGACTGCGGGTGGTATGGAAGTGGTTCCTTCACTTTATAACTTGTTGCAGCGTATGAAACGCGAGGGCTACAAGGTGGACGGTTTGCCTACCTCTCCGAAAGAATTGGAACAGATGATACAATCTCAAGGAGCCGTATTTGGTCCGTATGCCGAAGGAGCTTTTGACCGGTTTATGGAAACCGGCAAGCCCGAACTCATTACAAAAGAACAATATGAAAGTTGGATAAAGAAATCCATTCGTTCTGATATGTATGCCGAAGTAGTAGCTGCTAATGGTGAATTTCCCGGAGCATATATGACTACTTCAGACGGCCGTTTAGGAGTAGCTCGTTTGCAATTTGGAAATGTGGTGCTCTTGCCACAGAATGCAGCCGGTAGTGGGGATAATGCATTTAAAGTTGTACATGGAACCAATGCAGCTCCTCCACATACTTATATTGCTTCTTATCTGTGGACACAATTTGGATTTAAAGCTGATGCGTTGATTCATTTCGGTACTCATGGCAGTTTAGAGTTCACTCCGCGCAAACAAGTTGCTTTGTGTAGCAATGACTGGTCCGACCGTCTGGTAGGTGCATTACCTCATTTTTATATTTATTCCATCGGCAATGTAGGCGAAGGGATGATTGCTAAGCGTCGTTCGTATGCGGGATTGCAATCTTACCTTACTCCACCTTTTATGGAAAGTAGTGTCCGCGCCATTTATCGTGAACTGACTGAGGCTGTCAAGACATACAATAATTTGCTTCCGGCTGATGGGCAGGCTGTACTGTCTACTGGAAATAAAGAAGCTTTGAACCGTGCTTCATTGATGGTAAAGAAACTCACGGTGAAACTGGGCATCCATCGTGAATTGGGATTGGATAGTCTTCTTACTGTTCCTTATGCTGAAGAAGATATTCAGCGTATAGAAAATTTTGCTGAGGAGCTGGCAAATGAGAAGATTACAGGTCAGTTGTATACAATGGGGATTCCCTACGAACCCATTCGTATTACTTCCAGTGTGTATGCTATGGCTACCGAGCCGATAGCCTATAGTCTGTTGGCATTAGATAAACTACGTAATCGTGCGGACGGACAGGTAGAGAAACATCGCACTCTTTTTACTCAACGTTATTTGGAACCTGCACGTGATTTGGTCACTCGTTTATTGGCTGATCCGTCGTTGGTTTCTGACGAATTGATTTGTCGTATTACTGGCATTACTTCCGATGAACTTGCTAAAGCACATGAAATCAATAAATCCCGTAATACTCCCCAAGGCATGATGGCCATGATGATGGCATTAGCTGAAGAGGCTCCGGCTGAGGCTAAAACACATGCTGATATGAGCGGTGGAATAATGCAGGCTGACCAAAGCGTACGTTCGAAAAGGAATAGCATATATGGGGGGTATTATTATTCTACCTACTTTGGCAAAAAAAATGTGCGCACTTTTAGCTAATGTTAATTAGTTGATTTACAAATAGTTGATTGGTTGTTTGTCACAGGAAGCATATAAATGAAGGCATAAAAAAAAGGAACAAATAAAGTGACATTTCGTTGCATTTGAGTGACATTTTGAACGAAATTCAAGAGAAAAAAGGCAGGATAAAGTGACATCCAACACTGAAAACAAAGGTTTTACACCGATTTCGGCACATTATCCATATAAAAATAGAAGCTGGCAAAGATTATAACACTACTTGGTTTTGTCACGCGTGACAAAGAGGGAAAATGTTAATTTCTGTGACAAAGTATAGTTTGATCACCGCAAATAACAGGGTGATATTTCCCCAGATTGAAGGTGCGCTTCAATTTATAAAAGTGTTTCTAAATGTTAACAGTTGGAATGTTTGCTTTCTCTTTAGCTTTTGTCATTTCTGCTTTTTTCAGTTCTTATTATATCTAATAACTTATCTATTTGCTCTTGTTGCTTTTTATTCATTTCTTGATAATTTCTACTCATTTCCTTCATATTGTGTACGATATCATAAAACAATCTACTAATGGGCTGTTCTTCTGTTTCCGCATCCGATTCTTTCTCTCTATCTATATAAGGCCCTGTTAATTTATAAAGTTCCCTTAGATCAACTCTACTACTTTTCCTTTCAAGACTATTTTCTACAATGGTTTTGGGTTTATATGGTAAATGTAACATTTCACCTTTGCCGCGAAGAAGCCATTCTGCCGACAAATCCTCAAAATGAGTTACTATTGCTAGAAGTGTGTCTATGTCTAATCCCCTAGCACCATTTAATTTGCTCGTTAAAGTGGAATTAGGCACTCCAAGTATTTCAGCAAGATCTTTCTTAGAAATCTTTTTTTTGTTTAGAAATTCAATAACACGTTGAACAATAATATTTTCCATATTTTATTATTTAGAATATTTATAAATTACTTCATTTTGAATAAAATAAAACTCAAATTGAATAATATATATTCATTTTGTATTATCTTTGTACATACAAATCGTAATATGAGTTACGATCGTACACAAAAACGGCTGTACGACCTTTTGCCGCACACCCACTACAAGCCATCCGTGGCAAAAATAGTACAACCGTTTTTAATTTCCTAATTGAGAGTGGATTTTTGAATAGCTTTTTAGTGACGTTTAAAGTTCATTCAAATTAAAAGGATATAACGAAAAAGTTCTTCCCTGCGCTGTTAAACGTCACCTTAGAGCAGCAACGGGAGGGGCTTTTTTTTATTAAAAGAATGACCGATGCTTATTTGACATATAGCCAGCTTGCAGCCATGGGGGTATCAGGAGAACAGATCCGCCAGTGGAAAACAAGGGATCGGGTTGATTTCCTGAAAGTCGGCAGCACTACCTATGTCAAATGGTCATCTGTTCCGGAGCGAACCCGTTCCAAGTATTCCCAGGAAGAAATCAACCGGATTTGTAACTCCTACATGTATGAGGAACAATCGAAAACCCTGTATAATAGCATCCGTTTTGGTATGCAGAATGCGTACGAGCGTGATTTCATACATTATCGCGGCATTTACATAGAACAGGGCTTTCCGCTTGATAAAGTCGTGGAATACTCAAGAGAACATGCCATGTGGGCTTTTCTTTTGGATACCTACTACCGTGAAAACGGTCAGAAACATCCGGTAGATGAAGCCATGAAAGCATACAACGAAATTCTCCCCGGAAAGAACTACAGCCGGGAAACTTTCCGCAAAAAGATCGCCAAAGCCCTTAAAGAAGGGATTCCCGGTATAATCATAAGAAAAAAAGGCAGTGGCCGTCCAAAGGAATTTGGCGACCAGTACGAATATATGATTTATCAGCTTGCCAGTGATTCAAAGGCGTTTAGTTGCGCTGATGTTTACCGGAAGGTATGCTCCATCTGTGAAGAGATGGGCATGAAATCCCCTAAGGAAAGAACGGTAAACAACATATTCAGAGAGGCTTTGCGTAATCCTGTGGTATGTGGCCACCGCTATGGCGCGGACAAAATGCGGTATGACATGTTGAGTTATGCAAGCATCAAACGTGCTGAATATGCCAACGACCAGTGGCAGATAGACGGATGGACAATGCCGTTCTATTATCGTGATCCGGTAGACAAGCGATTGAAAACCATGTGTCTTTTCGTTGTCATGGACACATACAGTAAAAAGATCATAGGCTATTACGTTTCCGGTTCAGAAAATACGGAAACCATTCTTAACGGTCTGGAGGATGCGGTAAGAAAGACAGGTGAACTGCCGTTTGAAATCGTATCGGATAACCATTCTTTCAACCAAACTAAAATTGCCGGGAACTTCAAGGAATCCCTTGAAAGATCGGGAGTTACATGGACCGTTTCCTCAAATCCGAGATACAAGCAGGTCATTGAAAGAAGTTTCCGTACGTTTGGTGAATGCCACGCCAAGCAACAATATGGATATACCGGACAGGGAATCAGAAGTATCAGCCCGGATGCCCGTATCTCTCAGGAGCTTTTTGACAAGTATATGAAGGCCGGACACCTCCTGACCGAGGATCAGATCAAGGCTATCGCCGTGTATTGTGTCGATATGTGGAACAAGGGAGAAGAAAACGAAGGCAAATCACCCAACCAGTTGTACGAGGAATCGGAACGTCCCAATTCCATCAAATTGGGAGACTGGAGAAGATGCTCACATTTCTTTGACCTGTTTATCCGTGATATGTCTGAAATCACCGTCAGAAACGGCCAGATAAGCATTACCCGCGCAGGACGCAAATACGAGTACCAACTTACTTCGGATCAGGCGTACAAGTTTAATAATAAACCTGTTACAGTCAAATACATAGACCTGTCGGAAGGTGTCTACATATATGATCCTTCCACCGGAGATCCTGTCGGCTATGTGAAGTTAAAGGAAAAGGCTCACGGAGCTTTGGCCAACAGGACGGAAGAGGATGCCGCTATACTGGGTAAGGTCAGCAGTATCAACAAGGCATGGGTAAGGAAAGGTGAAAAGAAACTCCTCAACCTTCGTGAAAGTGTGGATGCAAGGTTGGTGGAACTTGTCAACCAACGGACGACACCGAAGGACGTAATACGGGATATGAGAGAAAACTCCATGTACGTCACCGAGTTTGCCCGTCTGGGTGGTAACATACAGACAACTCCCGATTTGCCTGTGTTCAATGAGGCATACGACACGGACAGGCTATTGAGGGAAAAAGAGGAAAAGACAGCCTCCAGTCCTTTCGCATCAAACAAAAGGGAAAAGGTGGACCTGTCTTTCCTTGAAGAATAACTCTTTATAAACCAATTACAAAGAATTAAAATAAAACTCAATCATAAACGGTACAAAAGTATGGAAAAAGAAGAAATCAGAGAAATCATTAACGATTTTTGTAACGAGAAAGATCTTAGCAAGTCCGCATTCGCCAAAATGTGCGGTGTGAGTGACGGTACGCTCTCATTCATTGAAAACGGGCAATGGGAAAAGGTATCCGATGAAATGGCGCAGAAAATCAAGTCGTTCATAGACCGGAAGACGGGAGGTGACATTTACCAGAGCACGGATTTTGTTTCCATTTTCAAGGCCTGTGACGCCGCACGCAAGTTTCACCTTATGATCGGTGTACTGGCCGATACGGGCGTAGGGAAAACCACGGCCGTGCGCACTTATGCCAGACAGAAGAACGTTTTCTATGTGTCGTTCTGCAAGTCTGTCAAGGCGAACCAGTTCTTTACTGACCTGTTGCGCGAGCTGGGTGTGTCGTTTGAAGGTCCGCTGAATGCGAAGATCAACCGGGTGGCGGAGGAACTGAACAAGAAGGACCATCCCCTATTGATCATAGACGAAGCCGGAAAGATCACCCATCCTATCATGCTTTATTTGCAGGAGCTACGGGACAAGACATCTTCCAACTGTGGCATTATCCTTGCCGGAATGCCTTATTTCAAAGCCAACTTGCAGAAGTTTGCAGACCGACAGAAGGAAGGTTATGCGGAGTTTCTAAGACGTATCAACCTGTGGCACAAATGTTTGGGGCTGAAACCTGACGAAGTGACCGAGATATGCCGGATAAACGGTGTGACCGACAAGGATAAGATAAAGGAGTTCAGGACTTTAAAACGGTTCGGAGACCTTATGAACGGGATTTATCTGTATAAAGTAATGAACGGAGGGCTATAAGCATGGACAACCTGAACAAATACACAAAAATTGCCCTGTGGGCGGTTGCGGCCTTCATCCTTCTGGGTGTGGCCGGACGGTGTGACCGTGACGAGCAGGTCATTTACAATATGCCGGATATTGTGTACCATTCCATCAAGAAGGAACTGGGCAACCCGTCCGACAGCCGGATCGTTGATGAATATTTGAGGAACCGCGCCCGTTGGGAGGCATTAAACCAGTAGGATTATGGCACGTGAAAGACTGACAGACAAACTGTTGCGGCTGACCGAGGAGAATGCAAGGTTGAAAGCCGATGCGGAAAAGTGGGAAGCCGCCTACAATAATGAGAAAAACAACCTTATGCAGTATGACAAGTTGTTGAAGGAGCAGACAGACCGCTATTCGGAATCTCGTGACGAATATTGGAAACTCCATGATAAATATTGGCAAGAGAACAAAGAAGCCTTTGATTTAGAGCTGGCATTTATCAAATACCACGCTTATGCGGCGTATAACCTATGGTGGCTTTTCCGTGAATGTGGTGAAAATGTGGATATAAAAGAAATATGGCTCGGAAAGAACGACCGTGACATCATGATCAAACATTTTCCCCTTTCAAAGATGGAGGAAAACCTAGCCGAATGGGAAAAATGCTGGAAGGAGAAATATGGTCCGGACATGCTTTCCGGAGACCCGGTTAAAGATGATTTAAACGACATTTGGGAATCGTTTAAGAACGTTTCAAACGGTGACAAATAACCCTTTAAACGGCAAGTATTATGGCAAAGATAATTTTGGAATCAAACTTTAAAAAGAAGGAACTGGTAGAATCACTGGACCGTGTTCTGTTCAATCATATTTTGAGATGTATGGAGCTTAATCAATCTGACGATGAAGATGTAAACGATACATTGATAATCAAAGATTTACTATTAAATCTCACAAAAGTAAAGGGGGAAGAATAATGGAATACAAATATGACTTTACCGAACTGAATGATATGCTGAATTTTCATTCACCGCAAGAAATAGCGGCAAAACTGGACCGTATGGCGGTCTTTATGACAAGGTGCTGCTTATCGTTAAGCGATGAAGAAAGACACATGTTTCTCTCTGATTTATCGAAACATATAGAGTTTCTTGACGGATTGAGTTACGATTTAAGGAGTATCACCCCTGTAAAATAACAGTATTATGGCAACAAGGATGATCAGCAAGGCCCAGATAACCAAGATACAGACCATGTTGTCCCGGCTTGGTTTCAGTGCGGAGGACAGGTACGAACTTATATCCACCCTGACGCATAATAGGACGTCCAGCACGAAAGATCTCACCTCAAAGGAGGCTACCTACCTGATAGACTATTTAAATGGCAGAATAAGCCCTAAAAGCGTTCAGGAACAGCAGGAATATCAGGAGCAGTGCAAAAATGAGGTTGCGGCCATATACAGGCTGTCTTATATGGTTGGCATGAGCTACGGCGACACATGGGCGGACAAGATGATGAACATCGCCAAGATAAACAGGTTCTGCCGGGAAAGGGGCACGGTGAAGAAGAATATAACGGAAATGACCCTGCCGGAGCTTAAAAGGACGAGGACACAGTTTGAGGCCATGTTAAACAACAACGCGGAGAATGCGGTTAAGAAACTGATTGATAAAACATTAAATCAAAAATTAGAAGTATGAAAGAATTTTTATTGAGTGACGAACAGGAAAACAGTTACCGTTTTGTGGTAAGGACTTCCGGTATAAACCTTTCCCGGTTCAACAAGAACCCCGTGATGCTGTTCCAGCACGACAGGGCGCAGGGTGTGATAGGAAGATGGGAGGGGTTAAGGGTGGATAACGGCAGGCTGTATGGCACTCCCGTATTTGACGACAGGCACGAACCGGGAAAGACGGTCAAGGAGAAAGTGGAATCCGGCTTCCTCCGGGGGGTGAGTGTCGGCATCGAGGATGTGGTTTTTGAAACCATTGACGGTGTCAACACCGCCATAAGCTGCACACTGGTGGAAGTCTCCATAGTGGACATTCCGGCCAACGAGAACGCCACAATCCAGTTATATTATAACGACAAGCCGGTGGATAGTCTGTCAACATATTTGCAACTATCAATAAATCAGAATAATATGAACAAACAAGAATTGGAGCAGGTATTCAACGTTTTGGGCCTGCCAGCAAACAGCACCGTACAAGACGTCATCAGATCCATCAACACCCTGAAGAACACCTCCCCTTCCGAGAAGGGGATAAGGGAAGTCTTGTCGCTGTCCTTCAAAGACGGTCTGATCAGCGAATCGGAAAGGAAGTTTTATGAATCGGCCTTCACGGGAAAGCCTGTGGAACTGGCCGCATTCCTGAATGAACGCCGGGAGGAACGCAACAGGCAAAAGGAAAAGGAGTACATCGAGTTTGTCGAATCCCACCGGGAGAATCTGGAATATTTCAGCCCCGGTTTCATACAGGGTGATATGAAAACCCTTGCCATGCAGAATTTGAAGGTGTTCAAGGATATGGTTTTGCAGATAGAGCCGGTTGTACGGCCTTCCCAACTATTGGTAATGGGAAGAAAACGTACGGGCGAACAGGAAACGCGCAGACCAAAAAGCGAATGGACCTTGCAGGACTACCGCAAGTTCGCGCCACAGGAATTGAAGGGCAACCCGAAGTTATATGAAGAACTGCTGAATAAGGAATTTGATAATATAAACCATTAAAAGACAAAATATTATGGGACTGAACAAACAAGTATGGACGACACAGCTGATGAGCAATTTCTACCCGGAAAGCTCCTTTTTGAGATATGTGAAGGATTTTACCACATTGGTGGATAACGACATTATCAACATGGCGGAAGCCGGAGTAGACCCCAACGTATTGATAAACAACACCACATATCCTATAAAGGTGGTGCAGCGCGTGGACAAGCCGATTTCTATCGAACTGGACCTGTTCGAGACGGAAAACACGCTGGTACGCCGTCCGGAAGTGATAGAATACAGTTACGACCAGCTGGAAAGCGTCCTTATGGGACACAGAAGCCAGTTAAGGGCCGCAACCGCAGCCAAGGCCGCACACGCATTCGCGCCACAGAACGACAGCGAATTTACCCCGGTGATCCTCACCACTGGAGAGACGACAGGCACACGCAAACGCATCACCATAGCGGATATCCTGCTGTTGAAGGAGCGTTTCGATGATGCGGACATACCTTTTGAGGAACGTTATCTGGTATTGAACCTCAAACACCTTTCAGACCTTATCCTGTTTGATGTGAAGGCGTTCAAGGATATAACGGACATAACCAACGGCCAGCCCAAGAAGTTTGCCGGATTCAACATTCTCCAGACTTCATGCACCCCGGCCTATAACGGCACAACGAAGGAAAAGACCGAATTTGACGCGGAACAGGCCGAAACGGACACTTTCTGTTCGTTCGCATTCCAGAAACAGGAGGTGATGAAAGCGGACGGACAGGTACATCTGTACGAGCGTTTCGATGATCCGGAGGAACGTGGCACGATACTAGGCTTTGACAAGCGTTTTATAGCCCTTCCCATCCGTAACAAGGGTATCGGAGCGATCGTCAGTGACGGTACGGGGGGAGTGACCACATACAAGCTTAGAAAGCAGATAAAGGTTACTAAAAAGGATTCGGAAGATGAAAATTTGTCTACCGTATCTTCTGAAAGTGAGTTTGACTTATAATTAAATCTTAACAAAAATACAATTATGGCAGAAAGAAAATTAAACGAAGTACCTGTTGTAAACGACATTTCCCACCTGCTGGGAGTAAGGTCAAATGGTGAAATTATTCGCATAAGCAAAGAGAACATGGCATCAGTTCTGGGAGAACGGATGCGGATATAATAACGGCTTAAGCAAGTCCAATATCCCGTTATCTAATTGATAATATGCGCTTTATGATTGTTGTTCTTATATTTGCCCTGCCTGTTGTGAAACACGCAGGGTATTCTTTATTATGTAAATACAGGCGTTTATGTGCTTTTTGGAACATATCATTTGCAGCAGAACGGGTAAAATGTTATATTCGCACATAAATAAACCCCGGTGTGTCTCACGACAGGCCGAGGCTTTGTGCAAAAATCGAAATTTTAGAAGTTATGTATTCTGGAAAGACAGCCCGTTCTGCTTTAGATAGTGCTGTCTTTTTATGATCCTGTCATCTACACTGGCTTTGATGTAGTAGTAAAACGTCCTTTCACAAATATGGTATTTGGGATAGATATACCGTCTGAATATTTCCCTGTTTGATATACCTTCCCTGCTATGTTCGTCATAGATGCGAACAATATCCGCAATCCGCGCCACATAGGCACAGCCCGGCGTGCTTGTTATACTCTTCCTCATATCCTGAAAACTCTAGAAACAAAGTTATAAAATTTAAGGCTATTTAATCTATTATTAAACAAATTTACACATTAATTTAATACTATTATCACTTTACAGGGGTACACTTTAAAGGAATTTGAAAGCTGTTTGAAATGTTAAAATGGAAGAGAGTTTGTCACACTTTGGAGGCATTTTATTTTTGCCAAAGTGGGCATTTTGTTTTTGCGGCTTATACATATCTGAGTCAATGAAAGAGAAAATGAAGGAAATAGCGAAAGGTATGAATCCTGAGAAAGCTATGGAACTTGCAAAAAGAATGGGTGCAAGCCCTGAAGCTTTAAAGAAAATGGAAACAGGAATGTACAAGAGCCATGCTGTAGGTATGAATACACTGGCCAAAGATACGGTTATAATGAAAACAACTTCTCGAGGAAAACGTGAAAAAGCGGATAGTGATAAATTCGGAGGCATGGAAGCGATGATGAAAGTTATGATGTCCAAGAAAAAAGAATACTCTAAAGAGGAGATAAATTTTGCTTTGGCTGTCATGGAAGTAGAACGCACTTTGAAGAATGTGGGTAATTATAAGAGTGCTCTTTTGGAAAGTCCGGAAAGAGAATTGACCTCTATGGTTAATGCGTTGAATGGAGGATATACACAACCTTCACCGGGTGGCGATCCTATCGCCAATCCTAATACTTTACCTACGGGACGAAATCTTTTTGCTATCAATGCTGAAGAAACTCCGTCGGAATCTGCATGGGAGAAAGGGAAACAATTGGCTGACAATACTATCGAAATGTATCGTCGTCGTCATAATGACTCTATTCCCCGTAAAGTAAGCTATACATTATGGAGTGGAGAATTTATAGAAACCGGTGGCGCTACTATTGCACAGGTATTGTATATGTTAGGTGTAGAGCCTATTCGTGATACGTTCGGACGCGTGACGGATCTTCGTTTGATCCCTTCGGCAGAATTGGGGCGTCCTCGTATTGATGTTGTGGTGCAAACTAGCGGGCAGTTGAGAGATATTGCCGCTTCACGCCTGTTCCTTATCAACCGTGCCGTAGAGATGGCTGCCAATGCTAAAGAGGATCAATTTGAAAATCAAGTGGCGGCAGGTGTTGTGGAAGCTGAACGTGTATTGATAGAAAAAGGTCTGACTCCGAAAGAAGCCCGCGAAATGTCTACTTTTCGTGTGTTTGGAGGAGTGAATGGCAATTATGGTACGGGTATACAAAGTATGGTGCAATCTGGTGACCGTTGGGAAAGTGAAGAGGAAATCGCCGATGTTTATTTGAATAATATGGGTGCTTTTTATGGTAGTGAAAAGAATTGGGAAACTGTCCGCCAATTTGCTTTGGAAGCTGCTTTGACACGTACGGATGCGGTTATTCAGCCACGTCAAAGCAATACATGGGGTGCATTAAGCCTGGATCATGTGTATGAGTTTATGGGAGGTATGAATCTTGCTGTCCGTAATGTGACCGGTAAAGATCCCGATGCGTATCTGAGCGACTATCGTAATCGTAACAATGCCCGTATGCAAGAGGTGAAAGAAGCTATTGGCATAGAGAGTCGTACCACAATATTCAATCCTGCTTATATTAAGGAAAAAATGAAAGGGGAGGCCGGCGCAGCTAATACTTTTGCTGAGATTGTGCAAAATACGTATGGCTGGAATGTCATGAAACCTCAGGCTGTTGATAAGGAAATGTGGAATGAGATATATGATGTGTATGTAAAGGATAAATTTAACTTGGGAGTGCAGGGTTATTTTGAAAAGCAGAACCCTGCTGCTTTGGAAGAAATGACTGCGGTAATGATGGAAACTATCCGTAAAGGAATGTGGCAGGCTAGCGAGCAACAGATAGCGGATATTGCCAAACTACATACCGATTTGGTGAATAAATATAAACCGTCTTGTTCAGGTTTTGTTTGTGATAATGCAAAATTACGTCAGTTCATAGCTTCTAAAATGGATGCACAGACTGCATCCCGGTATAAGGAAAACATCAGTCAGATACGTGAAGTTGCTGCTTCAAAAGAGCAAAAGGGTATGGTGATGAAAAAAGAAGAGATGAATACAGTCGGTACGGAACAACAGACGAATACGGTAAGCAATACTGTTGTTTGTGTTGTAGTGGTGGCTGCTGTTCTTGTTTTAATTGTATTGGTGCGTTGTCGCCGTAAAAAAATGCAGGAATAACAGGCTATGGAAACAATTGTAGTTGTTCTTATGATATTGGTCTGTTTCAATTTTATGATGAAACAGACATTCCGCAAACGAGGATCGGTTGCAGCAATAGCTGTTGTAGCCGCCCTTTTTGTGGGGCTGATGTGCCCATATGCAATTCAGCAGTCTAAGACACAGATTGCTGATTGGCTGGCAGATGCCCAATTGATGCTTGACACTTCGGTGGTGCTTACAGTGGAAGTTGCCTTACAGATGGCTTTTTGTATGTTGGCTGTTCATGTGCTTACTACAGGTCCTGTTAAGAAACGTACTCTTTGGGCTTACCGTGCTTTACGTTGGTTTCCGGGTATTTTGATATTTCCTGTCTTGTTTAGCGGATTGGTATATCTTATCTTCTCTTTTCCGGGTGTTTCCTTTTCTCTTGTCGCATGGAGTATGGCGGTAGGTGTATTGATATTAATTTCTGTAGGCACATTGTTTCTTCGTTATCTCTTGCCGGAAAAGGAATTACGGTTGGAACTATTGTTCCTCACTAATGCATTGACCGCCATATTGGGAATTATTGCTACTGTAAATGGTCGTACCGCCGTAACAGGTATAAGCGAGGTGGATTGGGGGGCATTGACCGGCTTGATAATTATGCTGGCAGGTGGAGGACTCATTGGATTGGTTATATATAAATATAGACGAATAAAAACAAACATTTAAAACTTACTGACATTATGAATCTTATATCAGACATTCTGTTTTGGATTTCGAACGGACTTTTAGTTCCTGTTGTTGTATTGCTTATTGTTCTTTTCATCCGTTCGCTATTATTGATAGGCAGTTTTTTCGGGCAATATTTGGCTATTCGGCGTACAGATGCGTTGTTGCGTCAACAGCTTGATGCACTGACTATAGATACTTTGCCCGAATTGGAAAGCAAACTTCCAGTGAAGTCGAACTCGTTGGTCATTGTGTATATCCGTCGGGTGTTGGGGTCAAAAGACCGTCCGGCACATGTGCAGCGTCTGTTGGCTGATTTTGAAATTACTGCTGATAAGGATTTGGCTATTTCAAAAACATTGACCAAGATGGGACCGATGCTTGGATTGATGGGTACATTGATTCCAATGGGACCTGCTTTGGTGGGACTTTCTACTGGTGATATCGCTTCTATGGCATACAATATGCAAGTCGCTTTTGCTACAACTGTAGTTGGTCTGTTTTCTAGTGCCATCGGTTTCATAACTCAACAGGTGAAGCAACGCTGGTATTTGCAGGATATGACTAATCTGGAATTCCTTTCTGAATTGCTCACTGAAAAACATACAGCTTGAGATGAAACGTAATTTATTAAGAAAAGAGGAGGATAGTGACCCGATGAGCGTGGTCAGCAATCTGTTTGATGTGGCGATGGTGTTTGCGGTAGCGTTAATGGTAGCCTTGGTTACCCGTTATAATATGACTGAAATGTTTAGTCAGGAGGATTTTACGATGGTGAAGAATCCGGGTAAGGAAAACATGGAAATTATAACCAAGGAAGGGCAGAAGATAAACCGCTATACACCTTCTGAGGATCAGGATGCCAAAAGCGGAAAGAAGGGTAGAAAGGTGGGGATTGCATACGAATTGGATAATGGGGAAATTATTTATGTGCCCGAAGATTGATTGGGGAGTTATGGTTGATTGATTTTTTCTTCTTCAATCGAAGAGGTGTAGGCTGTATTTCATATTCAGTATTACGCCTCTTTTTATTTTGAATATTTACTGATTACAAGTAGCGGTCTGTCCGTTTAGTTACGCATTTTGAAACAACTCTCCTTTGATATTTGTTATTATTACAAATAACTCACTCATATAAGAACTATAATGATGCAAAATGAACTAAACACGAGCTTGATTGAAGCTGTAAAAGAAAAACTGCCACTTAAAGAAAATCTGGCCAATCTGTTAATAGATACTTTGTATATCGGTAAAGAGGCTATTTATCGGAGGTTGCGTGGTGAGGTCCCTTTTACATTAGAGGAAGCTGCTTTGATATCAAGAAAGTTAGGTGTTTCATTAGATAATGTAATAGGAGTCTGTTTCAGTTCCAATGCCGTATTCGATTTGAATGTGGTGGATCATGAAGATCCGTTTGAAACTTACTATTCATTATTAAAAAAGTATGTCAATGTGTTACATGCTTTGCAAAACGATCCTTCCTCTTCCATGGGTACTTCTTCCAATATTATCCCCCAAACACTTTCTTTGAAACATAAATCATTGTCTAAGTTTCGCCTCTTTAAATGGATGTATCAAAACAAGCATATTCAGTGCAAGCATTTTGACAAGGTGGAAGTTCCTCAAAAAATATATGATATTCAAAATGATTTTGTATCTGCTACCGGACATATACATTCTGTGGATTATATCTGGGATAGCATGATTTTTCATCATCTGATAAATGACATACAGTATTTTGCCGGGATTCATCTTATCACAGAAGAGGACAAACATCAGATTAAAGAAGAACTATTGCAACTGACCGACGAATTGGAAGACTTGGCTTCTAAGGGAAAGACAGAAGCAGGTAACAGTGTACATATTTACGTGTCTCATATTAATTTTGAAGCCACCTACAGCTATCTGGAGGCTGATTCGGTACAACTCAGTTTGATACGGGTGTATTCTATCAACTCCATTACTACGCAGGATTGTGGAATGTTCCTCAGTTTGAAAGAATGGATACAGTCACTGAAGAAATTCTCGACTATGATTTCAGAGAGTGGAGAGATGCAGCGTATACAGTTTTTCCAACAACAACGTGAAATAATAAGCACTTTATAATAGTTTCCTATTTACGAAAAACGAAATAGGAAAGAAATTCTGTTTACTGAAAATGAAAGTAAATAATCTGTTTATTTACTTTTTTTCGTTATCTGTTTTCTTATTCCTCAATTGGTCGTGAATCAGAAAGATAGAAAGTCTTTCATCTCTGTTTTAGAGCATAGAATTCCCATTTCCATAACTTAAATTTGCAGTCTGTTTGTTAATAACCAAAGAAGGGGAAAAGAATGAAGAATAAGATTGTGAATGAACTGATTACAGCCATGAAGGCACGTGTTCCTGAAAAGCAGAATTTGGCAGGCTATCTGGCAGATACATTATGTATGGGAAAGGAAGCCGTTTACCGCAGGCTACGGGGAGAGGTTTCTTTTACCCTTGAAGAAGTTGCCTTGATCTCTCGAAGACTGGGTATTTCCATTGATCAGATTATAGGAAATCACCTTTCGGACAGAGTGACCTTTGATTTGAATTTATTGAAGTCTTCTGATTCAATGGAAGGCTATTATGAGATAATCCATCGTTATCTGCAAATTTTTGATTATGTGAAAAAGGATGAAACAACAGAAGTTTATACTGCTTCCAATTTGCTGCCGTTTACTCTTTATTCTGAATATGAGTATCTGTCTAAATTTCGTCTTTGCCGTTGGATTTATCAGAATGGTGAGATCAAGACTCCTAATTCTTTAAGAGATATGCAGGTGGAAGACCGGATTGTGAGTGCACATAAGAAACTATGTGAAAGCGTGAAGAAATGCCGGAAAACGCATTTTATATGGGACACGAACATCTTTTATTCTTTTGTAAAGGAGATAAAATACTTTGCCGTTCTTAAACTGATAACCGATGATGATGTATTGCATTTGAAAACCGAGCTGTATCAGTTGCTTGCCATGATGGAGGAACTTTCGGTAACGGGAGAATTCAGTGAAGGCGGAAAAGTTTGTTTTTATCTTTCTAATATTCATTTTGAGGCTACCTATAGCTATATAGAAAAACGGGATTTTCAAATAAGTTTATTGCGGGTGTATTCCATCAATTCAATGGATTCACAAAGTTTTCATATCTGCCGGATGCAATGTAACTGGATCCAATCATTAAAGCGTCATTCTATCTTGATTTCAGAGAGTGGCGAGATGCAGCGCATAGATTTTTTACAAAAACAACAAGCTATTATCGATAGTTTGTAAAGAGTGCCATTTGCCACGAATTACGAATATCGTAACTTTTTTATCCGGATAGTGCGTACAATGCAAAAATCCATTTGGATGGAGCTTGTTTTTTATATTTTGCAACAGCCGCTTGCACTCATTGCATAATAAGTTGTCAGTCAGTTGGATTATTGTCTGTTTCAGAAATGAATATAATTCACAGCCTCACTCTATTTCCCGATATTTGCAGTATAAGAATTAGATGAGTATTCATGTTAGATGGAAGGGGATAATGAATGATGAAAAGAGATAATAAAACCTATAGAAACTGGCTCTGCTTACTGTGGCTGGCTGTCTTTACTTCTTGTATGGATGAAACTTTCACCGCTAGCGATGTGGAAGGTACATTTATATCTATTAGGGGAATGGCACCTCATACGGGTAGTGTGCATTCTGGGACTCCGGAAGATTATATCATTCATACGCTCCGTGTTTTGGCATTTGACAAAACAACGGGTGATAAAGTAACCAACCTATTTTATAATGCACATTCCGGTGATATTATTCGTCATCCCATTAATGCAGGAAGTTACGATTTTGTGTTTTTGGCCAATGAGCCGGCTTATCAACCGGTCCGGACTTTATTGGATGCTATCACTCATTATGGTGATTTGAATCATATAGCCTATCCCGCTGATTTTTTCTCATCAGAACAAATTATTCCAATGATGCAGGAAATAAAGAATGTGACCGTGTTATCTGGCGGACAGGGAGCGACATTGGAAGATAATACAACAGTATCTATATTGCAATTGGCTCTTGAAAGAATGGGGGTACGGGTAGATGTCATATTGAGGGCTGAAGATGATTTGGACCAGGCATTTAAAGGAATAATGTTCAGTAATTTGCCGAATCTTGTTCCGCTGACAGCCACTTATGATGGTCCGGCTATTGAACGGAGTGTGATACGTACATTTACTGTGGTTGATGACGGAAGTTATTTCACCCAAGGTACTCCGACAGCCGAATGGGATTGGGAGAAAAAGGTGAACCGTATCATCCTGCCTGCCAATGACCCTCTTTCCGTTACTAATGAAAGTGAGGCTGTAAACTTTACAATAGATATGGGGGATAATTATAATCCGTCTTGCAAATTGAAGATTGCTTCGAATCCGGTAAATTATAGCTTACCCAAGAATACAAAATTGGATTTGACCGGATATATTAAGGAGCCGTTGATGGTGAACATAGAGGCGTCTGAATGGGAGAATGTGGATGAAGATTGGAATATATCAGGTATTAAGGTACTGAATGTATCGGACTTGGAGGTCAGTATTACTGATTTTAATGGAGCACGTATTTCCTTTACCTCTAATATGCCGGTAGTCAAAGTGATGCCTCAACTTTATGTGGGAGCCGGGGGATTAGCAGCAGAAACAGAAAAGGTATTCAATGATTTGGTGTTGCTAAATGGAGATGTGAAAGACAGTGGAATCACGATAACCTATACTACCTCTCGTTTCTCATATATCTATGATAAGGCATCTCAAACCGGAACGGGCTATATGGATGTGTTGTTGGATGAGCAAAACATAATGGGTACACAGGAAACTTATCGGATTTTTTTGTCTGCTGAAGATGAAGACGGAGGTAGCCTGCAAAGAGAGATAAAAGTTCATGCCAGTCAACACGGGAAACGTTTTGAATTTAATCCGTATGGAACCGGCTATATAGGCGCTTTTTTTAGAAATGATGAACAGGGTGAAAGAATTATTACCGGACAGCAGAAAAGGAGGGACGGAACAAATGAACGTCCTCAGGATTTAGGTACACTCGGTCTATGGAAAGCGGAAGTGGAAGAAGGGAATTTCATTGTTCTGAGCTCTACTCCAAGCTTTGATCCGAATGTCGGGACTGATAATCCGGGAGTCGCAGAGCATTATAAGGTGCTTCCTAATAAGTATAAGGGAGAAAATGGAACTTATGTGGAAGGTAGGGGACGTATCTATTTCCGTATGGGAGTAACGGGAAAAAATACCGGAACGACTCCTAGGTATGCTAAAGTGAAAATTCAATGGTATGGAGGAAGATATGGGACAGGAGATGATGAATTGTGGTATAATACCGAGTATATGTATATCCGGCAGGGAGAAGCGGATGATTACATCATGAGGCCTGGAACTGTAGATGCCATATCCAAGGGACCGTCACAGGGGAAAGCACGTGATTATGCTCGCAAAATATCGCCTTTCAATCTGACGGCTCCTGCTTATCTGAATGGTGGAAATGAACCCTATGCAAAAGTTGATGTGAAACAAGGAAGGTTTGTGAAATATCCCACTCAGGCAGGAGCATTTTTTCAATGGGGGCTTCCGAAGGATGCTGATCAGGACTATTTCCGTTTGGCTTACCATCCTACAGCCTATACTGTGAACCATTGGATTAAGGATATACAGTTTTTTAATAGTACATCCGAATTGTTTTTACCGGTATGGGGAACAGCGCCTATACCAGCAGAAGATATTTATGACTATGGGTATAAGGAAATATTTGAAACTTGTCCTGACGGATACCATCGTCCTTCTGACGGATATATTGACAGAATAGCTTATAACGGACCATATCCTAATAATATAGATCAGGATGGCGATCATGTCATTGTGAAGGCAAATACGAACAAGGATGTCATAAAGACAGTACTTACGGATTATAGCGTTGAAATAGCATTTTCTGAATTGCGGCAATCCTTATTTAAAAACCCACTGAGTGGAGATGCTGGATTAAATGAGAATATTGGCGGATATGACGGTTCGCCGGAAGTAGGAGGGATTAAAGTAGACCGATATCAGAACTTTTGGCAAGGTAGGACTGATGTGGATGAAGCGCAAGAGCATATAACCTTCTTGATAGGCTTCTATGCTGATGGCTTTTTTGACCGTAGACCTATTAAGATGGGATCAGCTGACGGCAGTTATCCTTATTGTGTATCATCGGGTAACGCACAGGCAGCTTATTTGGGAATTCTAGTATATAATGAGGCGAATAATGCTTCTGTCTTTTTTCCGTCAGCAGGAAGACGCCAGAATAAGGATAGTAGTCTGGAATTTGCAGGACAGACCGGCTATTACCATACCGCTTCTATAGCTGCGTCTTCTGCCGAAGATCCTCATGCTGTGTGGAGCATGTCTCTGGGTAAGTGGCCGAATCCCGGTTTGATGTATCAGTTGCCGACCTTTGGTCAGTCTATCCGTTGCGTCAGGGATGAAGTAATCAGTAGAAAGTGATGATATGTATTTAATGGAGTGAGAAAATGAAAGAATTTGTATTATATATAGTTTGTCTTTGGTGTCTGGCTTTTCTAATGTCAGGCTGTGAAGATTCTATCCATCTATCGGAGCGGCCTGATAATAATAAGCCTCAAGCAGATAAGGTGCAGATTGAAATCTTTGCCCGTGCGAATTCATATCATTATCCTACAGTCCGTACCATGGATGATGAAGATAGGGTAGGGAAGACTCCATGGATATTGGTATTCAAGGGAGAAAATGCAAATGCCACCTTTGTAGAGGCGGTACAGGCTTTTGAGATGGTGGGAAAAAGGTATGTCATATTGACCAAACAGTCCGACAATAGCAAGTATCAGTTACTGATATTGGCGAATCCATTGAATGATAAGTTTTATTATGGAAATAATGTGACTGAATATTTATTTACAGAATCGGATCTACGGATGAATATGATACCGGGGATAACGACATTGTCCGAAGTTTGTGCCAAAATGCTGACTGAACCGTTAGAAAGCCCTGCAACCTCTGTCATTCCTTTTAGTAATGACGGAGAGACTATTCCTATGAGTTATTTGCTTGGAGTAGACAAAATAGATACTACAACACGGATTGAAAATAGTGATGGGAGTACTATAGAGCTCATTCGTGCAGCAGCAAAAATGGTGGTAGCTAATAAAGCCGATAACTTTTATTTGAAAGGAATTACAGCAGTAGTCAATGTACCTCGACAAGGGCGATTGCATAATCAGGATGGTACAGTTATGAATAATATGGCAAACTTGACGGAATATTGTCAGACTGGTTATGGTTCTTCTTTGGTAGTGACGGATAATTCGGCGGTGGGACAAAGTACGGAAATGAAACCGTTATATTTGTATGAGTCCGATATTCAGAACAATACCTACTTGATTGTGGAAGGAACTTATGAGAATAAAGACTATTTCTATAAGTTGGTGCTGGTTGATGGAAACTATAATCTCATGGATATTTTGCGCAATCATTCATACACATTTACTATTATCAAAGCTAAGGGGCCCGGTTATGATACGGTAGAGGATGCCAAGGCATCCAAAGCTTCCAATGTTGATTTGGATTATAAGTTATCAGTTGATGATAGTTACTCTTATGAAATGATATCCAACAATGATTTTTATTTGGGGGTAAGTAATTCAGTATTTATAGCTTATGCCAGTGAAGATAAAATTTATGAAGTAACTAGTGTGGCTACTAATTGTAAAACGAACTTTCTTAATTCATGTCGTATTGGTGATAATCATATAGAAGTGGATGATGCTTTTTCACTGACTAACCCGGTTGATGGGGCAAGAATACCTATAGTGGAAGGGAGTACACCTGACCCTAATATTACTCAGGTAGAATCCTTAATCACTTCCAAATTGAGGCTGCATGAAGATTATCAGACGGATGAGGGAGGAATTTATAGGAAGAACGCATACATCACCTTGAAATTAGGCAATTTGGAGAAAAAGATTCGCGTCAGGCAAAGACTTGCTGTACCTCAAGAAGGGCTGATTTTAAAATATATGCCTACTACTGAAGATGTGGATAGTTATGATATGAATTTTTATTGTCTGACTGCTTATGTGGAGGATGGGGCCGATAATCCCAAGACTTGGATAAAGCTACGTCCTTCATCAAGCGATGGACGGAATATGACAGATCGGATAACAGTAGATGATGGGAAAATTTATATGGAGGTAACAGCTAATGAAGGGACGGCATCCCGAAACGGCTTGGTGTATCTGACCACTATAAAAGCTCCTGATAATTCTTCCGGTATCCGTACCACACAGCGTGTTAAGATTAATATCACTCAGAAAGGTAAAACGATTGTCTCAAATTAAAAGTAATGTAGATGAAAAAGAAAATACTATTCATTCTCTTTATATCGGGTTGTTTTCTGACCGGAAGTAATGCACAGAGTATTGCAGTGAAGAGCAATCTGCTCTATGATGCCACTTCAACTCTAAATATGGGAGTGGAATTGGGATTGTCACGTCAGTGGACTTTGGATGTTCCCCTCAACTATAATCCTTGGAAACCGGGTAATGGCAGACGTTTGCGTCATTGGGGAATACAACCGGAAGCCCGTTATTGGTTTTGTGAGCGTTTCAATCGCACGTTTGTGGGTTTGCATGGTCATTATGCTGATTTCAATGTAGGAGGATTTCCTGATTGGGGATTCATCAGTAAGAATATGCAAGACAATCGTTATCAGGGATACCTGTATGGCGGAGGCATTTCAATAGGACATTCATGGATTTTGAAGAAACGTTGGAGTTTGGAGGCGTCTTTGGGAATAGGATATGCGCATATTGTATATGATAAGTATCCTTGTGCGGAATGTGGCACTAAACTGAAATCAGGTAGAAGAAACTATTTTGGTCCTACAAAGGCAAGTATATCACTTATTTATATAATCAAATAATTGAACCATAATGAAAAGAAATAGATATATCATAGCATATGTACTGCTTGCTTTTTGCTTTATCAAGCATCCGGTTGTAGGACAGAACCGCTCTTTTACAGGTACTGTCACTATACATCCCGTACGCTTGGAACAGGTGGGTGATTCACTCTATATAGAAATGGATATGGTGTTGGAAGATGTAAAGATGAACACATCTCGTGGCGCTGATTGGATTCCCCAATTGGTTTCTGCATCATGTACTCTTAATTTACCGCGTATTTCATTGAAAGGAAGAGATGAATACAAAGCTTATGAACGATATCTGACTCTTATGACTAACCGGGAAAAAGCAAGTTATGACTTCCCCTATATTGTGAAAAAGATAGTTGGAAGGAAAAATGCGATGATTTCTTATCAATATCACTTGCCTTACGAGGCATGGATGGCAGATGCCTGTCTGAATATACGGCGTGACGAGTGCGGTTGCGGTGAAACTGCATGGATGGAAATAGAACCTTTGATGGAAAAAGTAACATTGGAGTATCCTCTGATTCCCTATGTGATAACTCCTCATCTGGCCTATATCAGGCCTGTTGTAGAACAGGTAAAACAGAGAGATGTACAGGCGGAATGTTTCTTAGATTTTGAAGTGAATAAAGTGGATATCCGTCCTGAATATATGAATAATCCGCAGGAACTGGCCAAGCTTCGTGCGATGATTGACGAACTGAAAGCAGACGCTGATATTCAAGTGAAAAGTTTGGATATTATCGGTTATGCCTCACCGGAAGGTTCGTTGGCAAATAATAAACGGTTGTCTGAAGGACGCGCTTTGGCGCTTCGTGATTATTTGGCAGGCTTATATGACTTTCCCCGTTTCCAATACAATATCTTGTTTGGTGGAGAAAATTGGGCAGGCTTGGTAAAAACACTCCAACATACAAATATTGATTACCGAAAAGAGTTATTGAACATGATTACAAACAACCCCTATGACCAAACCTTAAAATTGAAGTTGCGAGAATTTCGTGGAGGTATCCCCTATCAATATTTGTTGAGGAGTGTTTATCCTAAACTCCGTGTCGCCATATGTAAGGTAAACTATGAAGTGAAGAATTTCAAAGTTGATGAGGCTAGGGAAGTGTTTAAAAAGCGTCCGCAGAATTTAAGTTTGGATGAAATGTTTTTGGTGGCCAATAGTTATCCGGAAAATTCACTTGAATTTCTGGAGGTTTTTGAGACTGCTGCCCGTATGTATCCGGAAGATGAAGTGGCGGGTATCAATGCTGCTGTTGCATCCCTTTCACGTAATGATCTGGTTTCAGCGGAAAGATATCTGAAAAGGGTGAATTTAAAAAGAAACCAGCCGGTATATGATAATGCGATGGGAGTCTGGATGTTGCTGAAAGGAGATGATGAATCAGCTGAAAAGTATTTCAAAAATGCTGCTGATTCCGGACTTGATGCCGCCAAAAAGAATTTGTTGGAATTAGCGGAAAAGAAGTCGGATGTTATTAAAATGGAACAGAGAAGAGATAAATAATTTAGTTAGAAACACTTTAATGAATTGTAAAACAATGAGAAAGAAAAACGTATTAATGTCAGCAATTGCGGCTTTAGCATTTGCGGCATGTAGCAGTGATGATGTACTCCTGGAACAAGATACCGGGATTGTAACGAATCCAACAGGAAATGCATGGGTGGCATTGGATATAAAGACACCTTCTGTATCAAGATCTCGTGCATTGCATGATCCTAATAAGGAGGACGGTACTGCTGAGGAGTCATCGGTTTCTACTGTCAGAGCTATTTTTTTTGATGCAAGTGAGCAACTGACGGATGATATTGAGTTGACAGGTGTCGAAGCCGGTAATCCAGGACAGCCTAACGGAGGGGTAAGTAAGCCTTTCAAAGTGGATGCAAAATCAAAGCGTATCTTGATAATAGCAAATCCCGGAGCAGGTTTCCCGGCTAAAGGCTCTTTTGGAACAGGGGCTTCTTATAGTACGGTCAATGGTGTTCTTGCCTTGTCGTTAGGAGCGGATGTGACACAAAATGTAGCGAAGAATGGCAGCTTTATGATGTCGAATGCAAAAGGAAGGCTGGAACCTTCAGTTTCTACAACAGATGGAACCGATGCTGACCTTGCATTGTATAAAACTGAAGAATTGGCTAAGAACAGTCCGTTGGCTATTCACATTGACCGTGTCGTAGCCAAGGTGCGTGTATATGTAAAGCAGGAAAGTGATGTGGCTACTATTGCAAATCCCAAATGGATTTTGAATATTACGAATACAAAGTTTTTTCCTGTATCCGAAAGAATATTGACTTGGAATGAGGATCCGGCCAACGGTGGACGTGGAACTTGTATTACTCCTTTTGATCAATATAAGATTGGTTCGTATAGAAAAGACCCTAATTATGATAATCAGAATGGAGGTCTGGATTATATGGTAATTAGTAATGATGTGGCAATTGTCAATGATCCGGGAGAAAGCCAGTATTGTCTTGAAAATACTCAGACCAGTATTCATAATCTTCATCAATATACTACGCAAGTATTATTGAAAGTGGAATTTTTGCCGAAAGCATTTAAAAAGCCTCATACAACAGATTTAGGAACACCTGATCCGAATAAGGATTTTATGAGAATTAATGGTGGCTTTTATACTTTTGATACATTGAAAGAATGGATTGAAGCTGAATTGAGAAGTAAATATGACGCCACCGGTACTAGTAAGCCTTCTGTTACTACTACATTGACAGATGCTTTGAATGTGTATTTGGATAGTAAAGGAATAGGTAAAGTATCTCTTCTGGATTCCGGTGTTAATGTAGATGCTTTGGTAATCACATTCAATGGTAAAATTGATGAAATAAAAGGAAAAGGTGCAGGGGCAGTGGAAAATTTCAATTATTATGCCGATGGTATCAGTTATTATAAAATCATGATTAAACATGATGATACGGATAAGGCCTTGAATGAACTCGGTGAATTTGGGGTGGTGAGAAATTCCGTTTATGATATCAATGTTAATAAGTTCAATAATCCGGGATATCCGGAAATACCTACGCCCGGTACTGATCCCGATGAGGAGGACGGCTCTTTTCTGGCGATCCAGATTAATGTCAATCCATGGACTTGGTACACTCAGGAAGAAGAATTTTAAGAAGCGGATTATAAACTTTAACTCCCTCTTTTTAAGATAAGGGCGGCTTGGAATTGAAGATACTGGGAACTATATATCCCATTACTGTACGGAAGACGATTGTTAATGAGATGTGTAGACTGAGTGGATTCCTGTAGGGGTGCATTGAATGTGCCTGAATACGTATAGCAAACCGTTCCCGGGCAGAGTCAATCTGCTCCTGCAGGAAATAATACATAAGCAAATCATTTAAACTGATGAATATGAAACTAAAAAGCCTTAGAACTTCCGCTACTTTGATAGTCCTGTTGGCTGTCTCTTTATTGACGTTCTCATGCAATAGCTTTGACGAAAGGTTGCCGGAATGTAGATTGTTGGTAAAGTTCAAATATGATTATAATATGCTTCATACAGATGCTTTCCATACACAGGTAGACAGAGTGGAATTGTACATCTTTGATAAGGATGGAAGGTATTTGTTCAGTCAGGTTGAGGAAGGAGAGGTTTTGGCTACAGGATACTATACTATGGAGGTAAAACTTCCGGTAGGCGAATACCAGTTGCTGGCTTGGGCAGGGGCACATGATTCCTATGAGATAACTATTCCTAACGGTGGAACAACCCTTACAGAAATGAAACTCCAGTTGATGCGTGAGGAGTCTCTTGTCATTAATAAAGAGTTGGAACCACTGTGGTATGGCGGTATCAATCATGTGAAGTTCACAGGTACTGCAAATCAGATGGAGGTAATCAATTTGATAAAGGATACTAATAAGATACGTTTTATATTCCAAGGCTCTTCCTCGGGGGAATCCCGCAGTACCGATACTAGCGGATGGACCATCAATATGCATGACTATGATTATGAGATTATAGAATCCAATGGATATTTAGGACATGATAATTCCTTGCTGGACGATGATGTGCTGAGTTTTCAACCTTATTTTATGGAACAGAAGAATCCGTCGGCTGCGGCGGTCGAATTGAACACTATGCGGTTGATGGAGGACAGGCCTGCACGGTTTGTTGTGACGGAGAAAGCAACCGGGAAGAAAGTCTTTGATATTAATCTGACGGATTTTCTTATTTTGACAAGTATGGAAGGGAATAAGATGAAACCTCAGGAATATTTAGATCGTGAGGATGAATATAAAATCATATTCTTTTTTTCTGACTCAACTGCATGGAATGCTGTTCAGATTAACATTAATGGATGGACGTGGTATATTCAGAATGAGGAAGATTAAAACAGAATCAAGAATGGTTTACGAATAGGGACCTTAGAAGCAATATGATAAATGATTGCTTCTAAGGTCCCTATTCTTTTTTCAATATTTATTCTAGTATCGGTTGATAACCTCTTTTGCCTTGTTTACGGCAGTGGTAGGAGAAATCTTATCCATACCGGATTCATCAAACATTTTCAGGGCTTTGTCTATATTCTTGATAGCCCCTTTATTGCCTTTCCTTTCAAATTCTTCTTTCAGGATGCGTATTTTTTCAAATGCTTGTACTCCTTCTGTCAGGCGTTCTAACCGGATAGATGAACGGGCGCCCGGATAAATCATATAAGTGTCCCCGGCAGCCCAAGCGGTAAAGCGGCTGTCCTGCAGAGGATTTTTCACCCAACTGTTTAAAGCCCAACGGAGATACCCATCCAGATTTTCTTTAGCACTGTGCCATGCCAGCCATTCAGCTTCGGCAGGTTCACTGAAAGTAAAAGTGTTGGGACGGGGTTCCGTGCAACAGGTATAATAAGTAGTCACTTTGCCTGCTTTCCGGCGTGCTTCAATCTCTTCCGGTGTGAACTTCTCGGCGATAGTGATACAATAATCATTCAGCTCATCCAATAACTCTTTGTGATACGTTCCAGCCAATGACACTTTAAAGTCTTTATCAGCCTTACGGATTACTTTCAGTGTTTCCTGCATGTCCTTCATCGGTCTTTCGTCCATCGCAATGTGAGTGATATCGAACCAGCCTTTTGCTTTCAGATGCTTTGCGAAATCTTGCAACATATTTATCCAGAATTCTTCATAAGCGGCTTCGCCCGGTTTGGCTTCCAAGAACTTGAAAGAGTTACTGGCTTGATCAAAATATTGGAAAGAAAGACGCCAGGGAACCATCGAGTAACAACTTATTTGCTTCTTGACTCCAAGGTCTATCATAAATTCCACCCATTTATCGAACACGGTATAGTCAAAGTACCATGTTCCATCCGCTTTTTTCAGCCAAGTAACCATGCTCTCAAAAGCGTCGTATGTCTGTCCGTTCCAAGGTTTGTGCATAATGGAGGCTGTAATTACTTTACCGCCTGCATCAGCATATAATTTCATTAATGGGCGCATCAAGTCGAAATGTTCCTTGCTGAATGGTTCCACATTGTAGTAACGGGATACTGCGTATGGATTTTGCCATAAATCCAAATGGAAAGCCCATTCGGAAGGAGGAGGCAGCGTACGGTTTTTCACTTGGACATTCAGTTTCAATTCGGCCAGTGTACTATTGTTGGCCTTTACTGTAACTGTTCCTGTGTATTTCCCGGCTTTAGTCTGCTGGGGTACGTTGATACGGATCCATCCCCCTTGGGTGGAGTTGGCGGGAAGAGTCAGAGCGGGAGTGATGTGGTCTATTACATCTGCTACTAAAGTTGAATCAAAGTCGGCGCTATTGCGGTAGCCACATGCGCCCAAACCGTCTTTGTTCAGTTCATCAGTCATGACATAGCGTACAAAGCCGGTACGGATATCATCTTTGCTGATGGTATTTTCACCAGAGATTAGATCACTGACTGTGAGAGTCAAATCATTCAGTGTCTTAGGAGTCCATACTACCATTTGGGCCGAAACCTTTTCACCTTTCCATGCAGTAAGGTTTATACTTTTCTGTGTACTACGGATAGGGGCTGGTTCCTCTTTCTTATAGCGGATGTCTGTGCTTCCCCAGCTGATTTGTGGGGCTGTAACTTTCGCCCATAAAGTGGGGTTGGTGGCAATAGGATTGGCTGCTTCCTGATAATATTCGGAAGTTTGGGCGTTCATACATACTGTTGACAACAGGAGAGCGCCTAGAAATAGGAGTTTTTTCATAGGTTATATAATAGTTAGTTGAAGTTACAAAGGTAACTCAGGGAGAGTTAATTTCCAAATAGGAGTGATGTAGTTTGCATAATTCCTGAGGAATATTTATTTTTGGCAAGTTATAATATAAAGGAAAATAGAGATGAAAAGAATTGTAAATGTGCTTTTTGCGGGTGTACTGGCTATGACTGTACTCTCATGTAGTGAAGAGAAAAAAGGATATACTCTGAATGGGGAAATATCAGATGTAAAGAATGGAATGGTGTATCTGAAGAAGTATCAGGATAAATCTTTCATAGATGTGGATTCGGCTGTAATTACGGATGGTGTTTTCAAATTTGAAGGTGCTTGTACTGAGCCGTTGGCATACGGGTTGACTACGTTCAAGGATAGCAAACGTCCGTTGGTATTCTTTTTAGATAACGAAGAGATGCAGTTGAAGATGAATGAATCGGAAAAGGTATTGACTGTGACAGGTTCTGCTTTGAATGATTTGTATGCACAGAATGCTCCTTTGACTCGTCAGGATGGATATAGCATAGATAGTTTGGTATCTGCTCATCCTGCATCGGCCGTTACTCCTTATTTTGTTGTGAAAGATTTCGCTTATAAGTTGAATCTGGAGGAAATGAAGGCATTACGTGCCAAATTAGATGCCTCATTAGATGGAACCATGTACGTCAATCAGATAGATGATTTTATCAAGCGGATGGAAAATATTCAAGTGGGAGCTGTAGCTCCGGATTTTACATTGCCCGATGTAGATGGTAATCCCGTCACCTTATTCGGTTTGAGAGGAAAATATGTATTGATTGATTTTTGGGCTTCTTGGTGTCCTGATTGCCGCAAGGAGAATCCGAATATTGTTGCTGCCTGGAATAAATTCAAGGATAAGAATTTTACTATTTTAGGAGTTTCTCTGGATCGTAAGAAAGAACCTTGGTTGGCTGCTATCGAGAAAGATCAATTGACATGGACTCATGTTTCAGATTTGAAGGACTGGAAGTCGGATGCAGCCGTGCAGTATGCTATTCGTTGGATTCCTATGAATTTTTTGTTGGACCCCAATGGAGTGATTTTGGCGGTAGGATTGGAAGGCGAGGCTTTGCAACAAAAGTTGGAAGAAGTCTTGAAATAAGTTTCCCATCATAGGTTGCACAGATTAGAATTTTGATTTAAATCTGTGTAACCTGTAGTGAAAAAATAGTTGTTTTTATGAAGTTTTCGATGCTATCTTTTTTTCGAAAGTATCCGTAATAAGCGTTAGTGCCCCATCTCCGGTAATATTACAAGCTGTTCCGAAACTGTCCTGCAATGCAAAAATCGTAAGTAGTAGTGCAGTTCCGGCTTCATCAAAGTGAAGGACAGAGATGATGAGCCCTAAAGAGGCAAGTACTGTTCCACCCGGTACTCCCGGTGCACCAATGGCGAATAATCCTAATAACAGGATGAATAAAGTAATTTGCAATATGCTGGGCATGCTTCCATAAAGCATTTGTGATACCGTGAGTACAAATACGGTTTCTGTCAGGATAGAGCCGCACAAGTGTATATTCGCGAATAAAGGTATTGTTACGTCGCTGATCTCTTTTCTCAGTATCGGGCTTTTACGGGCACATTCCAACGCTATACCCAATGTGGCTGCCGAAGACATCGTACCTAATGCCGTGAGGTAGGCAGGACCGTAGTATCTCAGTACTTGATAGCTATTCTTTCTGGAATAAACCGCCGCAATGAAATAGAGTAGTGCCAGCCAGATGAAATGGCAAACAATAACAACTATCAGAATGGAGAGGAATACAGGCAATTGTTTCGTAACAGCTTCCTGATAGCTGAGAATGCAGAAATTGGCGGCAATAAACACAGGAAGTACAGGAAGCAATACCCTTTTCACCAATTCAAGTACCATTTTTTGGAAAGTGTCCAACAACTTTGATATTTCGTCCGATTTTACCCAAGCAGTGGCAAGCCCTATCAATGCGGCCAGTACCAGTGCAGTCATTACGTTCATGACTGGTGGAATATCTATCTTCAGCAGATTCTCCGGTAATGCTTTCAGTGAGTTGGCATCATCGGCTATATGCAGGAAAGGAATTACATTGTATCCTACGGCAGCCCCGAAGAAAGAAGCCCCGATGGAGGAGAGATAAGCAATGCCAAAAGCAAATAAAAGCATCTTTGAGGCATTACTGCGCAAGTGTGCGATGGAGGGAGCGATGAATCCCAAAATGATAAGAGGGACTAAAAAGAAAATAATTTGTCCCGTAATGTGTTTTATGCAAACGATGGCTTCCAACACAGCGTCGTTTACGACGAAACCTGCCGACAGTCCGATAATTACGGCAATAAGCAGTTGTACGATGGTGTTACTTAGAAACTTTTTCATATATTTTTTTCAGTTAAACGATGAATATCCGGAAAAAGTTTGCTGTATGTGTATGTTATTTCATAGCTCGGACAAAGATAGGAAAATAATATAGAATGTCATCTGAAAAATAAAAAAAGACGGGAAACATCGCGCTCCCCGTCTTGCAAAGTCTTTTCGCCTTATGCTAATACCTTAAATTAAGCGAAACATTTAGACTCTCTCTTATAAATGATAGTTGTTATTGAAATATGAATTAAAAGTTGTTTTTACCTGTATCCCACCATAGACGTGTACCGCCATTGTCTGCACCGCCAAGAGCCGTACAAAGGTTCTTATATTGTTCCGGATCTTTCTTGGCATCATCCTGTGAGAAGGGGAGGCGACGAATCATGATGTCCGTATCAATTGTACCGTTGCTATTGTTGGTTTGGACTTTGAATAATTTCGGATATCCGGTACGGCGTTGTTCGGTCCATGCTTCCATACCTTCCGGCCAACAGGCAATCCATTTTTGAGTGATAATTTTTTCAAGTTGCTCTTCTTGATTGGCTGCATCGTCAAAATCGGGAGTAGTGGTTATCAATGCTTTCATATCTTTTCCGGGACCTGCTGCATAATTAATGTAATCCGTCGGTTTGCCTTTGCTTGCCAGATAGAGGCTTGCATCTCCGGCGCCCCATTGGTCGAATGAAGCTTGAACACCGGTTTCGTAACATTGCTTTGCACTTTCGCTTTTCGGATTGATACCTCGTAAAGATGCTTCGGCACGTAGGAGCCAAACTTCCGCTGCTGTCAGAAGAACGGCGGGTGTGGATGCGGCGATTGTTTTAGTATTGATAAAAGAATAACTTTGATAGTAATTGGGATCACCATCCTTGGCATATACTCCTTGAGGCACTCCTAAATATTCCTCTGTGTGGTCTGCCAATGTCGCCGGACTGTAATATATACTGATGCGTGGATCTTCATAACCGTTTAAAACAGAAGCCATTGTTGCTCCCATGTAGGTCTCGCCCCAGCCGGCGACACCTGCTAGTGGGTTTTGATATCCTTTACCGGAGATTTGGATGTTCTCTGCGGATGATTCAATAACACCATAAGAGTTTTCCAATGCTTTTTTGGCCTCGCTGGCGGCAAGTGCCTTATTTACATTAGATACACGCATGGCCAAACGAAGGCGCAATGAATTTGCAAATTTAATCCACCTGCTGGCAGTCGGGCAATTGGACATATTGATACTTTTTACTCCATCTTCTTTACCTCCTTCTTTCAGATAAGCATCCAATGCCTCTACGGCTTTATCCAGGTCATTGAAAAAAGCTTTATAGGCTTCTTCCTGAGTGTCAACGGAATTTGCTTCATTCTTTCCGAATTTAGAATAGACAATGGGGCCATAAGTATCAGCAATGCGATGCATGGCTTCTACTTTCAGAATAAGGGTGGCACCATAAAAATGCTTGTACTTGGCTTCATCTTGTGTAATCAACGTTGATTTATGGGCTACCGGGAAAATGTAATTATAGGTATAGTTCCATGCACTGGCCGTCCATCCTGCCTCTAATGCGTATACCGTATTTTTATCGCAGAATTTAGAAGCAAAATCATGGAAATATCCTGCGAACATATCATGATTCAGGTTTTGGAATGTTTGCCAGGGCCAAGTGGTTCCTTCTCCCCAGTCGTAGTTAAAATAAATACCTTTTTGAATGGTCTCAAAATTAGTGGTGTATTTCTGGAAATCATATTCTTTTACGATATCATCAAAACTACCGTTGATTTTATTATCAGATTCGAATCCGTCTGTGCATGAGGCAAGACTCAGGAGGCCGCCCATGCATAAAATTGAAATATATTTTGAACTTTTCATAATGTCTTTGTTTTTAAGGTTAGAATGTGAACTTAACGTTGAAACCGATGTTACGTGTAGTCGGCATGCCGAACACATCAACGCCCTGCAGAGTATTACCTACTGACAAAGTTGCATCCGGATCAAATGGAGCATCTTTGTACAAGAAGAATAAATTGCGTGCAACCAATGTAAGATCCAGTCCTTTGATAAATTTGGTTTTGGAGAGAATGGATGCCGGGAATGAATAACCTAGTGTTAATTCACGCAAGCGTACATTCGTTGCATCGTACATGTAGTATTCTGAAATACCGTTACGGCCTCCGACAGTGCCATAGAAATTAGGAACGTCTTTGAATCGGATACCTTCATATTCCACATAGCCACGGTCGCGTGCCTCTCCGGATTCTTTGCTGACGCCCATTGCATCCAGGTGTGCTTGAGTCAATGACATAACATCACCTCCGATGCGTGCGTCAATCAAGAAATATAAAGTAAATCCTTTGTAAGTAAAGGTATTGCTCCATCCTAATAAAGCATCGGGGTTGGCGTTGCCCAATAAAGTGTTGTTTCCTGTTACTTTAATCGGATTTCCTGCCTCATTTACTTTGATCTTGCCATTTTCATCTCTTTCAAATCCATTACCATAGATATCGCCCAGTTTTCCACCTTCTTTTACCCACATATCGTATGCCATGGAGAACCCTTCCGAACCATAACGGAATGATTTATAATCCTTGTGTAAGGAAACAACCTTATTTCTGTTCATGGACATATTTACAGCAGTTTTCCAACGGAAATTTTCATTCATTAAAGGAGTACCCTCTACGGTTAATTCAATACCGGTATTGCGAATTTTACCTGCATTGATATAACGGAATGCATAAAGTGAACCTGCCGGATTGGCTACTTTCAGCAACTGATTTTTAGTATCAGTACGATACCATGTAAAGTCAATACCGAAGCGATTATTGAAGAATTTCCATTCTGTACCGAATTCAATGGAAGTACTGATTTCCGGTTTCAAATCACCACGTTGCTCAATGTCATTGGTCTGGATACTTCCACCACATTGAATAATATCCGCTAAGTTTGTAATTCCGATAGGAAGGTCATTACCAACCTGTGCGAATGAACCACGGAATTTTGAGAAATTGATCCATTCCGGCAGTTTGACACTGTTGCTCATAATCCAAGTCAAACCTACTGACGGATAAAAGAATCCATTTTTCATACTTTCTGTATTCGCTAAAGTGGAAGACCAGTCATTACGTGCTGTAACATCCAGATAAAGAGCATCTTTCCAACCTACTTGCGCTGTACCGAACAAGGATTGTATAGTACGTTTCGCATCAATCGTCTGGTTGATAAATCCCTTTGAAGAGAAGATGATATTGGAAACGGTAAATACATTAGGGCGATATAAAGAAGCTGTTTTGGAGTCAATCATCAAAGAATTGGCTTTGCTCACATTGATGCTGGTTCCCAATGCTGCGTTGATAGAAAAGTCACCCAATGTTTTGTTAAACATGGCCATGAAGTCACCATATACTTGGAAATTTTGTTCATCCGACCATACATAACGTCCGTTGGGAAGCCCTGTCTCATCATTCTTGCCGGCAATATTTGCAGCTGTTGAAGCATACATCTTGTTGTCAAATTTATCACTTACGTAGTCTACATTGCCACGTGCCTGGAAACTTAACCAATCAGTAGCTTTTAAATTTGCACTGATAGAAGCCAATGCGCGATAACGTTTACTCTTGTTGGTCACACGGTTTTTAATCCAGTACGGATTCTGATCCCATTCACTGAATGAGCCGTCTTCATTCTTTGTGTACCAATTCTGTAAATTCATATTACGATCCGTGTCGAATACTTCAAAATTTTCAGCATACGGAGCCAAATCGGCGCCACGGGGGAAAGAATACAGACCAACTAGCGGATTCAGATAATAACCGCCTCCGGCAGGAGTGTTCCGGATAGTCTGTGTCATCAAACTGGCATTTCCATCCAATTTCAAGCGATCGTTGAAAAAACTGGCTGTTTCACGGAAAGTGATATTATGCTTTTGAAGTTTGTTTGAGTCAACGATACCTGTACCTCGGGTATTAGCATAAGAGAAGTAGGTTTGCATCTTGTCATTGCCTGTTTGGAAAGTTAAAGAGTTGATAGCAGTGATCCCGTTTCCGAACCAATTGTCCACATTGTCATAGTCTGTCAGGTTCCCTTTACTACCCCAGCTGCTGGTACCATCGGCAGTTTGTCCATAATTGTTTTGGAATTGGGGCAGGCTGATAGCATGGTCTACTGTCAGGTTGGAAGAAAATGTAATTCTTGACATACCGGCTTTTCCGGATTTTGTTGTAATTAAAATGACACCATTAGCTGCTTGTGAGCCGTAAAGAGCTGCTGCGGATGCACCTTTCAATATGCTCATACTTTCAATGTCGTCAGGGTTCAGATTGGAAATACCGTCACCAGAGTCATGGTTGACACCGTCATTTTCACCTCCCATAACGGTGGCTGTTGATTCTGTTGTGATATTCAGCATGGGAACACCATCAATGACATACAACGGTTGGTTGTTACCACTGGCGAATGCTGAACGCGCACCACGGATAGATACTTTTGCCGAACCTCCAAGACCGGATGAACTCTTTGTAATCTGTACACCGGCGGATTTACCGGCTAGTGAATTAATCATATTCGCATCCTTTACCTTATTCAGCTCGTCACCATTCAATTGCTGTGTAGAATAAGTCAAAGAAGCTTCTTTCTTTTTAATACCCATAGCGGTTACTACAACAGTTTCCAATTTCAGGGCGTCGTCTTCCATCTTGATGGTAAAGTTGGTTTTTCCGTTTACGGGAATAATGACTTTTTTATATCCGATGTAGGAAACGGCTAGTTGTGCATCAGTGGGAACTTCCAGGGTAAAGTTGCCGTCAATATCTGTAATAGTACCGTTAGTAGTACCTTGTTGAAGTATGTTTGCACCGATAATGGCTTCACCCTGCATATCCGTTACAACACCTTTTACAGTGATTGTATTCTGCTGCTTCACTTCTTCACGGGCTATGTTGCTTTCTTTAGTCAGAACAATATTCTTTCCTTCCATTACATAAGAGATTCCTGTTCCGGCAAAAACTTCATCCAGAATTTCGGATACGGCTTTGTTACGGGCTTTAACAGTTACTTTACGGTTAAGGTCCACATTCTTTTTATTATAGACAAACAGATAATTGGTCTGTGTTTCAATGGTCGAGATTAATTGAGCTACCTTCATGGTGTGGGTATCAAAACTAACTTTTGCATTTTGAGAGTGTACATTTACGCTAAATGCGCTGAATGTAGTAGCCAAAAGAAGAAATAAGGTAATCTTCATAGTTCGTAATATTTGTTTAAAGCCTAAACTTTTTGGGCATAAATACCCTTCCAAAGAAATTTTTCTCATATCTTTGTAATGTGTTAAGTTAATAAATTTGATTAAGGTCAATTGTTAGCTGTCGAATCGGGGAGTATGGGGGTACTTTCCGATTCTTTTTTCAAAGGTTCTTATGTAATCATAATGGTTAATTTTTAAGGTTAAACTTCTATTGTGATTTTATTCTATAGTTATCTTGTTATGTTCGTTATCAATATCGTATTTGAACGGATGGTCTTTTTGTATAACTTTTAGTATATGCTCTATGCCATCCAAATCTTTGAATTTACCGGTACAACGGTAGTTCTCTAAGATTTTAGGATTCTTCACTGTTATCTTATAATTATAATATAGAGCAATCTTGTCCAGTAATTCTTTAAACGGAACATCATCGAAATAATAAATGCCTTGCATCCATGCTAAAGCATTGTTACTGCTCATTTCGCCCGTTCTATATTTGCCGTTTTCCATCGAGAAATACTTTCCTTTCGTCAGGCTGGTAATTGTTTTTTCTTCTTTTGCACTGTTGGTAAGCAAATTGATGGAACCTTCTATCAGTCTGGCTATAAAGCTGTTTGAACCTTTATAAGAACATACATCGAATTTTGTTCCGGTGACTTGTACCTTTATGTTTTCTGTCTGCACATAAAAAGGAATTTCCTTATTGTGTGCCACCTCGAAATAGGCTTCTCCGTCTAATGTGACTTTACGGTCTTTTTTACCGAAATCTTCATCATAAGTCAATGTAGTTTGGGAGTTCAACCATACTACCGAACCATCGGGGAGGTCCATCTGCGCACGTTGCCCCGCCGGAATACGGATGGTTTGTGACAATTGCTGCTTGGGTTTGTGCATATGTGGCAAATCCATGACAAAAACAATAGCCAACATGGCGGCAATGGCAATCAGCGGATACAGATACAGATGTCCTTTCGGCTTCCGCTGTATCTTCGAATCATCGGAAAAGAGGGTAATATCAAACAACATTCGTTCTTTCAAAAAGCGTTCCTTGTTCTCGGCACTGCTTTCCGTCCATTCCACAATTTGGCTTTCCTCTTTTTCCGTGGTTTCTCCTCTGAAATATTTATGTAGCAATTCTGTCTTCATTCTTTCCGCATTTTGTATATAGAACAGGATAGTGGGAAACAACCCTAGCGGAAAAATGATTTTTTTTCGATTTTCTCAAAAAAAGTGGTTTTTACCCTCTTTTTTCATTTCAGATAAAATTATTACCGCCCTGACACACTGCTAATAAAAAATATTAGTAACTTTGCAACACCCAAAATAAGCGAGATTGTATTTATACACTATAAACAAAAATAAGAGATTATGATGACAATTGACAAATTCAACTTTGCCGGTAAAAAGGCAATTGTCCGCGTGGACTTCAATGTACCTTTGGACGAAAATGGTAAAATTACTGATGATACTCGTATCCGCGGTGCTCTTCCTACACTGAAGAAAGTGTTGGCTGATGGTGGCAGCTTGATTATCATGTCACACATGGGTAAACCCAAAGGTAAGGTAAATGCTAAATATTCATTGAGTCAGATTGTCGATGCTGTTTCTGAAAAATTAGGTGTACCTGTTCAATTTGCTCCTGATTGCGCAAAAGCCGGTGATGCTGCAGCTGCTTTGAAACCGGGTGAAGTCCTGTTGTTGGAAAACTTGCGTTTCTATCCTGAAGAAGAAGGAAAGCCTGTTGGCATTGACAAAGAAGATCCTGCATACGAAGATGCCAAGAAGGCAATGAAGGCTTCTCAGAAAGAATTTGCCAAGACTTTGGCTTCTTATGCTGACTGCTATATCAATGACGCATTCGGTACTGCTCACCGTAAACATGCTTCTACAGCTGTTATCGCCGACTATTTCGATGCAGACAACAAGATGTTGGGCTATTTGATGGAAAAAGAAGTTCAAGCTGTTGATAATATCCTGAAAGATATCAAACGTCCGTTCACTGCTATTATGGGTGGTTCTAAGGTATCTACCAAGATTGGTATCATTGAAAACCTGATGGATAAAGTGGATAACTTGATCCTTTGCGGTGGTATGACTTATACTTTTGCTAAAGCTCAGGGTGGTAAAATTGGTAATTCTATCGTAGAAGATGATAAATTGGAATTGGCTCTTGATATCATCGCTAAGGCTAAGGCTAAAGGTGTGAATTTGGTATTAGGTACAGACTGTGTAGCTGCTGATGCATTCTCTAATGATGCTAATACTCAGGTTGTTCCTGCAAATAATATTCCTGACGGATGGGAAGGCTTGGATGCAGGTCCCGAAACTCAGAAAGCATTTGCAGCAGCTATTGAAGATGCTAAGACTATTCTTTGGAACGGTCCTGCCGGTGTATTTGAGTTTGATAACTTTACTGCCGGTTCACGTGCAATCGCCGAAGCTATCGCTAAAGCAACTAAGAACGGTGCGTTCTCATTGATTGGTGGTGGTGATTCTGTAGCTTGTATCAACAAGTTCGGTATGGCTGACCAAGTATCTTACATCTCTACCGGTGGTGGTGCTTTGTTGGAAGCGATCGAAGGAAAAGTTCTTCCGGGTGTTGCAGCGATCAAAGGTGAATAATTGATACTTCTCTATATAAAAGAAAGGCAACCCGGTTTCGAGTTGCCTTTTTTAGTATTTTGTTTTTTGTAGTGAATTCTATATCTTAGAACATAAACAACACGGTGGCTACCAGTCTGTTGTTTGAAACAGAATGGGTATCAATGATTGTTCCATCTGACTTATCTAGTGAACCGTACCATGCAGAACTGAAATTATATTCCACACCGATTTTCCAATGAGGAACATTATAAGTCAGTTCGGCACTGGCACTGATCAATTGATCTACATTTGTACCTGTGCCATACATTTTGGTAACCTCATCGCTGGTGCCTAAATTCTTCATGTAACCAAAGAAAACAGCCGGTTTCCATTTTTTGCCATACACAATGTTCAACCAAGAACTGGAGTTGCGGTTGGGGGAATATTCCTGTTCACCTGTTTGTTGGTCTATTGATTTTATGCCATAGCCTCCCAGCATAGAAACCTGTGTAAGATTGGAACCTAATATGCTTTTGGCAGCTATATACCATACAGGTGAAGTATATTTCATGTGAACTTCATAAGACAGAGAAGTGATACGTTCATCTACTTTATACACTTTATCCTCTACCACAGACTGAGTACGGGGTTTTAATGAAACCATTTCAATACCTGCACCTACCAACCAGTTGTTACCTTTGTAATCTGCACCGATATAGACTTCCGGGATACAGCTTTCTTTGATGTATTTCTGGCTCTTGCCATCAGGGCCTTGTGACAGATATTGAGATTGCCAGATCGCTGCACCTGTCAACTGTATATCACCTGTCTTGTAGCGGAAACGTATTTGCGGAGCACGGCTGAACGGTTGGAAAGGAGCTCCCATATTCAGATTCAGGATTTGCGGAGCGACGTCACCATACAGCGGATGCCAGGTTTGTCCCAACAGCAAGGACGGTTTTCCCCAGTCTAAGTTCAAATATGCATGGCGCAGGCGAACGGTAGAGAAAGTGGTTCCTGAACCGCGAAAGTCCATTTCCACTTTAGCCGAGGTTTTTGCCCTGCCCAGTTTAGGGCCTTGAACGTCGACCCCCAGACGAGTGTACAAGGTATAGAAGCTTCCATTGGCTGTTGCATTCAAGTCTTTTCCGTCTGTATCATATATTTTGTCTTTGGGATACATATAGAAAAGCCCGTCCACAGTTTCTTCGTTGGCACGGCTATTGTAATAAAGATCGGTGCGAACTTGTCCGTAAAACTTATAACTGAAATCTTTGTTTTGGGCAAAACTGCTTGCCGATAGCAGTAAAAGTGTGAATAAGAATGAATATTTTCTCATGATTTAAAGGGTTGTTATAAACATTCGGCAAAATTACATAATTTATTTGAAAAAGGCTGTGTGGTTCCTCATAAAAGTGTCATATCGCGCTTGGATGGAACAGCCTGCATTGAATTGCACAAAAGAAACTGTCCGAAAGCAAAAGATAGCTTCCGGACAGTTGTTTATTTTACTTCTTTCGTGGAATTAATAGATTTCTATTTCATCCAATGCCATTGTACTGGGCACTTCGCTCTTATCATGCGGACTATAGCAATCAATACCATTACGTATTTTGCCTCCGCTTGTAAATTCTATTTTCACCTTTACAGCTTCTTGTGCCGGGAACTCTATTTCTTCATCGAATCCTTTGAAGGTGTTTTCTTTGATGTCATAGGTAAATTCCTTTTCGGCCACTTTCTCGAATTTATTGCCTGAGGCGGAAACATACACCACAGCTTTGCTTACCGGTAATATATTGCCGGCTGCATTATAAAGCGTACCAAATCTGATTTTACTGATTGTAGCTTTATCAAAGTCTGCCACGAAGGTCACTTTATCATTATTGTCCGGGCGGATACCTACCCATGGAGTGGAAGAGGCATTATTCCCACGTTTTCCGTTGGTTAGTCCTAAAGTCACCGTATCGGCCCCTAATATGTCATTTTCTCCTAAAATATCCCCCTTCATTCCTTTGGGTTCCGGAGTGATTTCATATTTCTTTCCACTGATTAAATTCTTGTAAAGTTGTTTATGGGTAACTTTACCAATCTGCTTACCGTCAACAAAGGCGGCGGCTTTCAAGTCGTAAGTACCTTCCAATGGGAATGGATGGCTATATAAGCTGGCATTTACAGACGGTTCCTCACCGTGGATTGTATAATAGATTTGTGCTCCCGGATAGAATGTTTCCAGTTCTACATTCAGTACTCCTTCTTTAGTGGAACGGGTATTAATGTTTACATCAAAGAAGTTGAGGCACGGTTTTACCCCCATTATTTCCAGACGTTTGAAATCTTCTACCATGCGGCTGCAGAATGAAGTGAAATTCTTCTCCTTCATCGGAGTCCATCCGGTCTCGGCTATGGCGATTAAACGTGGGAAGATTTGATAGTCACGATTGTCCTCGGTTGGCATATATTCAGCCCAGCAATTAGCTTGTACGCCTATGATGTGTTGTTTTACCAGACTGTCTGCATCAGCCGGTACAGGATTGTAACTATATGTTTTCTTCAATGTGTTATACCCACCGATAGTGACAGGGGCTATTTCCGGTTCTTCTTGATAATGATCAAGATAAGCGTAAGGATTGGGAGTCATGATGGCATCATGCCCGGCTTTGGCTGCGGTCATTCCGCCTTCCACACCACGCCATGACATTACTGTGGCGTTGGGAGCAAGCCCGCCTTCCAGAATTTCATCCCAACCGATGATGTTGCGTCCTTTGCTGTTCAGGTATTTTTCCGCACGGTTTACGATATAGCTTTGTAACTTCTCTTCTTTGGTATGCTTTCTGCCGTCTACGGGATTAGGAGTGACATCATCTTTAAGCCCTAGGTCTCGTATCAGTTTTTGGCAATGGGAACAATGTTCCCATGCGTATTTGGGGCATTCGTCACCACCTATATGTATATAAGAACTTGGGAATAATTCCACCACTTCGTCCATGACTCCTTCCATAAATTGAAAGAAAGTGTCGGTAGGGCAGAATACCTGGTCAAACACACCCCACAGTTTGCAAACTTCGTAGGTGCTGTCCGGAGTACAGGATAATTCGGGGTAAGAGGCAATGGCTGCCAAGGCATGTCCCGGTAGCTCTATTTCCGGAATGACGGTGATATATTTGCTTTGGGCGTATGCTACCACTTCTTTAATTTCTTCTTGTGTATAGTAACCTCCATGAGGTTTGCCGTCATATTTAAACGGGTAGTGGGTATAGAAATAATCCACCATGGTTTCTGAACGTTGGGAACCGATTTCGGTCAGTTTGGGATACTTTTTGATTTCGATTCTCCAGCCTTGGTCATCCGTAAGATGCCAGTGGAAGGTATTCATCTTATGTACGGCCAATACATCAATGAATTTTTTGATGTAATCTATCGATGCAAAATGACGGCATACATCCAGCATTGCTCCGCGATATCGGAACGCCGGAGTATCTTCTATCTCGACGCAAGGTACGCTCCATTCGGCATTGCGTGCTCTTTCCTTGCTATAAATAGCTACCGGCAACAGTTGATACAGAGTTTGCAGTCCGTAATAAAATCCGTTAGGTGTTGATGCTGTAATCTTTATCTGTTGGGGGGTGACTGATAATTTGTAGGCTTCTTTCTCCATACCCGGAATGCTGTCAAAAACAATGGTGGGTACATTTTCATGTAATTCACCACCCGGTTTCAATTTGATACCGGCTACATCCAATACGGTAGTTGATAGACTGGAAGCGATATTTTTCACTTCTTGTGAGGCGTTCACAACGACAGGAACATCGCTGTTCAGATAAAAACGTCCCGGCTGCTCATTCATAGTAACAGGCAGCGGAACTACATTGTACTCATTGATTACTTCTTTCATTTGGCACCCACACGTTAATAGCCCAACGAAAAATACTAGCAGACTCTTTTTTTTCATAATATATCTGTGCTAAGTTTTTAAATAAAGGGGGTATAGAAATTCTTTGCGGACAAAAATAGCAATAAAAACGGAATAAACATGTTTTTCAGAGAGATTAATATGTTTACAATATAAAAATATTTTTCACAGATTTGTTTCTTTATTGCTAATAGAATGTTATCTTTGTCCGAGTTAACCAATTTATTAATCTGACACACATGACAGCAAATACCCCCAAACGATTGCTCGCTCTTGACATCTTGAGAGGCATCACCATTGCAGGCATGATTCTTGTGAATAACCCCGGTTCGTGGGGGTATGTGTATGCTCCGCTGGAGCATGCCGCCTTTAACGGATTGACCCCCACCGATCTCGTTTTCCCTTTTTTTATGTTCATTATGGGAATCTCGACTTATATTTCTTTGCGGAAATATAATTTTACTTATTCACATGCCACGTTGCGTAAAATAATGAAGCGTACAGTCATTATTTTTTGTATCGGTCTATTGTTGAATCTTTTAGCTAAGTCTGTTTTTACACATCATCTGAATTTTGAAGAATGGCGCTATCTGGGAGTCATGCAACGGCTCGCTATAGGATACGGTGTGACCAGTCTGGTTGCTATAACGGTGAAGCATAAATATTTTCCTGCTATCATTTTGGTGACTTTGGCCGCTTATTTTCTTTTATTGGCTACGGGAGACGGCTTCAATCAGTCGGAAACCAATGTTGTGGCTCGTTTTGACGCATGGGCATTGGGCACATCTCATATGTACCATGAGGGCGGAATGGCGTTTGATCCGGAAGGGCTGCTGAGTACTGTTCCTGCGGTGTGCCATGTGATGGTAGGATTTTATTGTGGAAAGTTGTTGCTTTCCGCTAAAGATAATGCCGAAAAGATACAGCGGTTGTTTCTGATAGGAACTATACTTACATTTGCCGGCTTTCTGTTAAGTTATGGCTGCCCTATTAATAAAAAAGTGTGGTCGCCTACTTTTGTTATAATAACTTGTGGATTGGCGTCCAGTTTTTTGGCTCTGCTCATTTGGATTATTGATATGAAAGGATATCAGAACTGGTGTGCTTTTTTCCGGTCATTCGGAGTGAATCCTTTGTTTATTTATGTGTTTGCGGAAACAATGGGAATCGCATTGGGTGCTACGGGCGTGAGTGCCTTTATTTATGAAAAGATGCTGGCTCCGGCATTGGGGGATTATCCCGGCTCATTAGTCTATGCTTTGATCTATATTATATTCTGTTGGAGCATTGTTCATATATTATATAAAAAAGGCATCTATATCAAGATTTAGAAACGGATACAGAAAATTAGTTAGATGAAAGAAACGGGGAATATTTTTATGTCAGAACTGACGGAGGTGTTTAGTAAACGTCAGCAACAGTTTATTCAGTTTGCTTACTCGTACGTCAGGGACAAGGAAGAGGCTGAGGATATTGTAATGGGGGCGTTTGCCAATGTGTGGGAGCACCGGAATGAATTGCGAGAGGATACGAATATTTCCGCATTGTTGTTGACAGCCATAAAAAATCGTTCACTGAATCATTTGCAACACTTGGAGGTACGTATGCGTGCCGAGCAGCATATAGGAGATATACGGCAGAAAGAGCTGGCTTTGCGTATCTCGACTTTGGAGGCTTGTGATCCCGATAAATTGTTTTGTGATGAGATACAGGCTTTGGTGCAGGAAGCTATTAGTGAACTGCCTCCTACAAGCAGAGAGGTGTTTATTTTGAGCCGGATGAAAAATTTACCGAACAAGGAAATTGCTTTGCGACTGGATATTTCTGTAAAGACTGTGGAATTTCATATCACCCGGTCGTTGAAACAGTTGCGGGTGCGGCTGAAAGATTATCAGTTTCTTTGGAGTTTTTTGTAAAAAAAAGCCATACCTCAGTTGTTTGGGTATGGCCTTCTTTTTTATTTCATATACAGGGATTAGAAACTATAATCTGCACTTAAACCGAATACTTTGTTAGTACGGCTGTATACATTTGTTCCGGGTAATCCGGTTCCGTTATAGTTGGTTGACTTCTTGGTATAATCCTCATAATTAGTCCACATATAGCCGACATTCAGATTGAGATGCTTGTTCATTTTTATTTTGGCTCCGACTCCCAAAGAGTAAGAATCACAAGAGAAACTAGTATCTGATTGATAGTTATCTGATAGTCCGTAGTCAGTGATCTGTCCACCACAGCTGAGGGTCAGTTGCTTGGTTACATCAAACTCGATACCTGCCAAGTATTCATTGGTTCCTTTAGTCAGATATTTTTGTTTGTCGTTTGCCATACCTGCCTTTTTATCATCATAGAAATGATATTCTACAGAAGCACGAAGTACCGGAAGGAATTCGTAAGCAGCTGCGATAGAGAACATGGCTGGGATGTCATTGGGGGTGTTTACACCGTGTTTGTAAGGAGCTATCATTGCTTCACCTTCAGGAGTCCGGGGATATTCTATATTCTTTGTATTGTTTTCGATATTCAGATTGGTCTTGAACTCATATTTAGCACCGATATTCAGTTTACCCAATTTAACATCTGCACCGATTACAGGAGTGAGTCCCCAACCTGTTTGGTCACAGTCCAGAGCGAGTGGCAACAGGTTGGTATCTGTTCCTTTCACAATGGCATTCAAGAATCCTTTATAACCGCCTGTAAAATAGTTCATACGTCCTCCACCGAATACAGAAAGCCATTCGGTAGCTTTATAGGATAATCCCAACTGTAAAGAGTAAATATATTGTTTACCATCCATGGCGCTTGTGATATCATACATGCCGGGAACGATTATCGGACTTTGTGGGTTTGCCTGATGTGCTTTCACGCTATTCTGAAAAATACCGGCCATGGCCGCAGATTCAAACATAGGCAATCCGTCATCGAAAGATGCTTTTCCACCTCCGGCGGTAATAGCGAAGAAACCTGAAATAGTCCATTTGTCTTTTTTATAGGCTGCAAATAAACTGGGAATAACCGGTGCGGCTGCCGTTCCTTCATAATATTTTTCGAAAGGCTTGTCTGCAACGGTAGGGCCTGTGGCGCTAACCCCGTTGTATGTCATAAAACTGGCATCAATATTTCTAGTCTGATAAGCACTTTGAATGCTCAATCCTACATGGAATCCGTCTTTGGGTAAGAAAGCCAGTCCGGCAGGATTAGACAAAGCACCATCTATTTCTGTAGTAGCACCACGGGATAGCATACGGAGAAAAGCTGCATGTTGATTTGTATTGGTTAAAATACCTCCTGCGAAAGTTGAATTTGAAACGATTAGCGTCGCTGCGCTAATTAATAATAGTTTCTTCATTTATTACTTAATTTTTTTGTTTGCGGACGCAAAGGTAGGATAAAATAACACGCGGACAAACCTTTTGTGCAATTATTTGCATAATCTATTGAAAAAATCAACTGTTTCAGTAGAAACTATTTAATTTTCTTCGTTTATTTCAGAAGGCTTTTGACCCATGATTTTCTGAGTGTTTTTTAGCTGTTGAGTGCCTTGTGGATTACTTGTGGACGAACTTTTTTTAATTAATTCTTTGTCTTATAGTAGGTTAATGCCTATGCTGTGGACAAGTTGTGGACTTATCGTGGATTTTCTACCTTATTATATTAAAACAAAGAAAGAAACAAAGAAAAACTCCCTTAAGGGTTCTTTGAAAAAAACGTCCGTCATGTTCTGTCAACGCTCGGGTCGTTTTTTCAAACTATGCTGGAAACTTTTGCCAACTATGCTGGAAGTTCCCGGAAGTTTCCAGCATAGTTTGGACATGATATGCCTTTTGTTCCGGAATGGTTATTTCCAGGAATAAATTCTTTGCCTGTTTACAGATTCTTCACCACATTCAGCATGGTGGATTGAGAAGAATGTTGTATCTTTGTAACCCTTTTACGCAATACAAATTTTTTATATGTATACTAACAAAGAAATATGGAACGTGAGTTATCCGATTTTTCTCGGATTATTAGCGCAAAACATTATAAATGTGACGGATACGGCTTTCCTGGGTAGAGTGGGGGAAGTCGAACTGGGAGCTTCCGCCATGGGTGGATTGTTTTATATCTGTGTCTTTACTATTGCTTTTGGCTTTAGTATCGGTTCACAAATTTTGATTGCCCGTCGTAATGGTGAAGGGCGTTACAAAGATGTAGGCCCTGTGATGATACAGGGAGGGACATTCTTGCTGGGGCTGGCGGTGCTCATGTTCGGGCTGACTCATCTGTTGGCTCCATCTGTTGTCCGTCTGCTCATCTCATCTGATTCCATTTTTGACGCCACCATGGAATTCCTCAACTGGCGTATCTTTGGTTTTTTCTTCGCTTTTATCAACGTGATGTTCCGTGCGCTGTATATTGGCATTACACGTACTAAAGTGCTGACGATGAATGCGGTGGTCATGGCATTGGTGAATGTGTTGTTGGACTATATTTTGATTTTCGGTAAGTTTGGAATGCCGGAGATGGGGATTAAAGGAGCAGCTATCGCTTCGGTGATGGCTGAAGCCGCTTCATTGGCTTTCTTCTTGATTTATACCTACGCAAAGGTGGATTTTAAGAAATTCGGCTTGAATCACTGGCAGAAGATTGATTTCTCTTTATTGGGAAGGATTCTGAGTATATCGTGTTTTACCATGGTACAATATTTTTTGGCCATGGCTACTTGGTTTGTCTTTTTCATCGCGATAGAACGGTTGGGGCAACGCGAGCTGGCGATTGCCAATATCGTACGTAGTATCTATATCGTGATGCTCATTCCGGTTCAGGCACTATCTACTACTACCAATTCCTTGGTCAGCAATCTGATCGGTGCGGGAGGGATAGCCCATGTCATGCGCTTGATTTGGCGTATCGCACGGATGTCGTTCTTCATCATGATAGTCTGTGTGGCCATAGTGGTACTTTTCCCTCATGCTATGCTTTCGGTTTATACCAATGAGCAGGCCTTGCTGGTGGAATCCGTGCCTTCGTTGTATGTCATTGCTGTGGCAATGGTCATCGCATCGGTGGCGAATGTCTATTTCAATGCCATTTCGGGAACTGGAAATACGCAGGCTGCTCTGATACTTGAAATGGGGACTTTGGTATTCTATACCCTTTACATTCTGTGGATAGGCATGGTAGTGAAAGCACCGGTTTCGGTTTGTTTCTCCATAGAGGTGGTGTACTATAGTTTGTTACTGCTTAGCAGCGTTATTTATTTGAAAAAAGCAAAATGGCAGAATAAAAAGATATAAGGTTCATAAGTTTTTTGTATTTTTGCACCCTGTTGTTATTCTGAAGGTTAGTAAAGAATGACAGGCAATCATAATTCGTAATTTATAATTAAAGATATATGTTCGATAATTTAAGTGAGAGACTGGAACGGTCTTTTAAGATTCTGAAAGGTGAGGGAAAAATCACCGAGATTAATGTAGCGGAAACGTTGAAGGATGTGCGTAAAGCTTTGTTGGATGCTGACGTGAACTATAAGGTCGCCAAAGGCTTTACTGATACTGTGAAAGAAAAAGCTTTAGGGCAGAATGTGCTTACGGCTGTGAAGCCCAGCCAGTTGATGGTAAAGATTGTACATGATGAACTGACCGCATTGATGGGTGGTGAAACTGCCGAATTGGTGTTGGAAGGTCGTCCGGCAGTTATCCTGATGTCAGGTCTGCAAGGTTCCGGTAAGACTACTTTCTCCGGTAAGTTGGCCCGTATGCTGAAAACCAAGAAGAACCGTAAGCCGCTGTTGGTGGCTTGTGACGTCTATCGTCCCGCTGCTATCGAACAGTTAAGAGTATTGGGAGAACAAATCGAGGTTCCTGTATATAGTGAGTTGGACAGCAAGAATCCGGTGCAGATTGCATTGAACGCTATTCATGAAGCAAAAGCGAAAGGGTATGATTTGGTCATTGTCGATACAGCCGGCCGTCTGGCTATCGATGAGCAGATGATGAACGAGATTGAGGCTATCAAGAAAGCGATAAATCCGGATGAAACTTTGTTTGTGGTCGATTCAATGACCGGTCAGGATGCGGTGAATACAGCTCGTGAGTTTAATGAACGTCTGGACTTTAACGGCGTCGTGCTGACCAAGTTGGATGGTGACACCCGTGGCGGTGCTGCTCTTTCTATCCGTACCGTGGTAAACAAGCCTATCAAGTTTGTGGGTACCGGCGAAAAGTTGGATGCTATCGACCAGTTCCATCCTGCACGTATGGCAGACCGTATTCTCGGCATGGGTGATATCGTGTCTTTGGTAGAGCGTGCGCAGGAGCAATATGACGAGGAAGAGGCAAAGCGTCTTCAGAAGAAGATTGCCAAGAATCAGTTCGACTTTAATGATTTCTTGAGCCAGATTCATCAGATTAAGAAGATGGGTAATTTGAAAGAACTTGCATCCATGATTCCGGGTGTGGGGAAAGCTATCAAAGATATTGATATCGATGATAATGCGTTCAAGAGTATTGAAGCGATTATTTATTCCATGACTCCGCAGGAACGTACAAATCCTGAAATTCTGAACGGAACGCGCCGTACACGTATAGCCAAAGGTAGTGGAACCAGCATTCAGGAGGTAAACCGTCTGTTGAAACAGTTTGACCAGACTCGCAAGATGATGAAGATGGTGACCGGCAGTAAGATGGGTAAGATGATGCCGAAACTTAAAAAGTGATGCTTAAATAAACAGATAAGGGAGAAAGTGTGAAACTTTCTCCTTTTTTTATTATGCTGCATGGCTGATTTATACTACATTTGTTGCTCAATGAATAATTTATAAGTAAATAGATAGTATGCAACTAATTGATGGAAAAGCTATTTCGGAACTGGTGAAGCAGGAAATTGCTGCGGAAGTTGCCGAAATCGTGGCTAAAGGTGGCAAGCGTCCCCATTTAGCTGCAATTCTCGTCGGACACGACGGAGGAAGTGAAACATACGTAGCGGCCAAGGTAAAGGCTTGTGAGGTATGTGGTTTCAAATCCAGTCTGATTCGCTATGAAGCGGATGTGACGGAAGAAGAATTATTGGCAAAGGTCAGAGAACTGAATGAGGATGCTGACGTGGATGGTTTCATTGTACAGCTCCCTTTGCCGAAACATATTTCCGAGCAGAAAGTGATTGAAACCATTGACTATCGGAAAGATGTGGATGGTTTTCACCCTATCAATGTAGGCCGTATGTCCATTGGTCTTCCTTGCTATGTATCTGCTACTCCTAACGGTATTCTTGAATTGCTGAAGCGTTACAACATTGAAACCCAAGGAAAAAAATGTGTGGTATTGGGCCGCAGTAACATTGTAGGTAAGCCTATGGCAAGTCTGATGATGCAGAAAGCTTATCCGGGTGATGCCACTGTAACTGTTTGCCACAGCCGCAGCAAGGATTTGGTAAAAGAATGTCAGGAAGCTGACATTATCATTGCTGCACTGGGTCAGCCTAATTTTGTAAAGGCTGAGATGGTGAAAGAAGGTGCGGTCATTATTGATGTAGGTACTACCCGTGTGCCGGATGCTACAAAGAAATCCGGATTCAAACTGACCGGGGATGTGAAATTTGATGAAGTGGCTCCCAAATGTTCTTATATCACTCCGGTGCCGGGCGGTGTGGGACCTATGACTATTGTATCTTTAATGAAGAATACGTTGCTGGCTGGAAAAAAGGTCATTTACAAGTAAGTGCCATGCGCTTTGCGAAGCTTGATGGATAAAAAAGAATGTGTCAAAAGTTTGGTAATGCTTACAGGATAAGCTGACCTGCTTTTGACACACTTGTTTTCATGAACAAAAGTTATGCCTGCTTTTCGGACTTACCTGTAAAATCATAAGGAAGGATTTTCGCTCTTAAAAGATTATTTTGTTCTTCGGAATGACTATATTTTCGGGAGTGTCCTTGATGTATAGGTCTTTCTCGCTGGGAAGTTCGGGACATTTATGCCCTCATGCTCTCACTGCATGTATAATAGGTTTATTATAAAAGATTTAGATGGTGAGGGTAAAAAATATTGCTCTCACTTATGCTCTTATGCCCTCATTATATTTTGAAGCTGAATTTTGCATAAGAGGCTTGAAAACAGTTATATATATTCTTTTTATAGGCTATTCCGTTTTGATGTAAAGTAGGCTATTTTTAGGCTTTTTTTCTTGTAAGAAGTGCGCATAGAGGATTTGTACCTTTATGGAATATGGCGGATTCCGGCTGTGGTAAAAAAGATCAGGTCATTTTTAAAAAAGATGACGAGCTTTTTTTAAAAGGCCGCCGTCTTTTTTAAAAACGTCTTGGTCTTTTTTTTAAATGTCCTTGTCTTTTGGACTGGCGGTTGGCATGCTTGCTGACGTAGTTTCTGTTGGGGTCATTGTCATCAATAAGGCATGTGTGTGATATATAAAGATTTGTTGCAAATGCTTGTAGACCCTCTTTCTAATTTTTATTTGTATTATTCGCTTGAAAAAAACGATGGTACTGCTGTTTCAGAACGGGTACAGGTTAGTGAAGCCTGTTGGCACAGTTCGGGGTTGCTCCTACGGAATTCAAGCGTATGAAAACTGTAAATTAGTGTAGAACTTTGTTCTTTACGAATTTTTTCCTATCTTGTACCCTTTAATATTAGAATAGATGAAACAGATCTTCATTCTTTTTTTGCTATGGTTTGGTTTGTCGCTATCGGCGCAAGATCAGATCTCTTTGTTGTTTGTCGGTGATTTGATGCAACATCAGGCTCAAATTGATGCAGCCAGGCAAGGAGACGGGTATAATTATAATGATTGTTTCCGTCATGTGAAGAAAGAAATAAGTGAGGCGGATATGGCTATAGGGAATTTAGAGGTGACATTGGGAGGAAAGCCTTATAGAGGGTATCCGGCGTTCAGTGCTCCGGACGAATATCTTCATGCTATAAAGGAAGCCGGATTTGATGTATTGCTGACCGCTAACAATCATTGTCTGGATAAGGGGAAGTTGGGGTTGGAACGTACTATTCTGATGTTGGATTCTTTGAAAATACATCATGCTGGAACCTATAGGAACCCGGAAGAACGCCATAGGAACTACCCGTTATTGATTGAGAAAAATGGTTTTAGAATTGTATTGTTGAACTATACTTATGGAACGAATGGCTTGAAGACTGATGCTCCGAATATGGTTAATTATATTAATCTGGAACAAATAAAAAAAGATATTCTTGATGCACGCAGAAAACTTCCTGATGTTATTATAGCCTGTATGCATTGGGGAGTGGAATATTGTTCGTTCCCTGAACGATCGGAGTGTGAATTGGCTAACTGGTTGATTGAACAAGGAGTTGATCATGTAATAGGTTCGCATCCGCATGTACTCCAGCCTATGGAAATTGTAAAAGACCCCCGGACTCCTGCTCGGCATGTCATTGTTTATTCATTAGGTAATTTTATCTCAAATATGTCGAAAGAAAAAACGGATGGAGGAGCTATGGTAAGATTGAAGTTGCAACGGATTTTTCGAATAACCCGTTTAGCGGATTGTGAATATGCATTGGTTTGGACTTCAAGACCTGTTTTAAGTAAAAAAAAGAACTTTGAATTATATCCTGTTACTTTTATTAATAAATCCATTAATAATGAGGAACTTAATGTGATGAAACGTTTCTTGAAAGGAACTGAAAATTTATTAGGAAAATCGAATGGAGGTATAAAAGAGTATTTTTTTGAATAATTTTTCCTCAAAAAGTTTGCGGATATAAAAAAAAACAGTACCTTTGCATCGCTTTCGAAAGGAAAGCCTAACATGGTGACTATAGTTCAGTCGGTTAGAGCGTCAGATTGTGGTTCTGAATGTCGTGGGTTCGAATCCCACTAGTCACCCTTTAACATATGAAAGGTTCTGTAAATCTAATGATTTATAGAACCTTTTTTTAGTTTTTATATCTATTAGTGTATTATCATGGTGATAAATTTAAAAGATAATAGCGAAAAGGATAAGTATATCTTGGAGTTGTTCCGGACATCTCCCAAGGAGGCTTTTCGTTTATTATTTGATGCTTATCACATGAAATTATGTATATATGCAGTGCAACTGACCGATTCTTTTGAGATGGCTGAAGATATTGTGCAGGATTTCTTTATCTATTTTTGGGAGAAGAAATATTACTTGAAAATAAATCAAAATCTTCGTTACTATCTTTATTTGTCTGTGCGGAATGCGGCAATCAATACTTTACAGAAAAATAACATGTTATCTATGGAGGAACTCTCAGGTCTTGATATGAGTATTCCTGAAGAGTCTATAGATGAAGAGGAGCAAGAGGAACGAAATAAGTTATTATTGGAAAAATTACAAAAATTACCTCGTCAGGAATTACAAGTAGTGAGAGCTGTCATTATGGAAAATAAGAAATATAAAGAAGCGGCTGAAGAACTCCATATTTCTGTGAATACCCTAAAAACTCATCTGACAAGAGCCTTGAGACAATTAAGAAAAGAATACAATCTACACTCACTGTTTTACTAAAATTAAATTTTTCTTCTTTTCCTGTCACCCATTTATTAATTTGGGCTCTCTTTTATTAAAAGAAAGTAATCGATGAACAAAGAGAATCCAAAAAAGAACAAAAAGTCTTTTGAGTATTATATAGCGCAGCGAAAAGAAGAATTTCGTTGTCAATATGATCATGAACGTTCATGGGAAAACCTGCAATACAAGCTTGAAAAAAGAAGGAAACGCCGTATCAGTTTATATTGTGTAGCGGCATCAGCGGCTCTTCTTTTTCTTATTTTAGGAATTAGTCATATATTCTCTCTCCACAATAACACGCAAAACAAGGAGGCTGTAGTGGCTGCTGTGATTTCATTTCCGGAAACAGGCAGCCGCAAGGCTATCCTTACTTTAGAGAATGGAGAAAAAGTGGACTTGTCTGTTAAAAAAGGTACTATTTCTAATGTAAATTCTACTGTAATCAATAATAATGCCAATCAATTATTGACTTATAGAAAAGTGGAAGAGGTTTCTTCAACTCCTCAGATTAATACACTGGCTATTCCAAGAGGAGGGGAATATCAGTTGATTTTATCGGATGGAACAAGGATATGGATGAATGCTGAAAGTCTTTTACGTTATCCAACTTCTTTCGTTGGAGAAAAAAGAGAAGTTTTTCTAGAAGGGGAAGCTTTTTTTGAAGTGGCGAAAGATGCTAAACATCCTTTTATAGTTCATACAAACAGACATTCGGTGGAGGTACTTGGTACAAGTTTTAATATATCTGCTTATCCTGATTATAAGGTATATACAACTCTTGCAGAAGGGCGTATTAAAGTAAGTACAGCTAAAGTTTCGGTTGTGTTAAATCCTGACCAACAAGCGGTTATTGAACTGGATAATGATGATATAGTGACACGTGATGTGCCTGCTTATCTATTTACTTCTTGGGCGAAGGGAAATTATGAGTTTCGTAATACGTCTTTGTCTGAAATTGTTGCCCAACTGTCACGGTGGTATAATGTAGATATCTATTTTAAAAATGAATCTTTGAAAGATAAAAGATTTGCAGGTATCATCTTCAGAGATGAAGAGTTAAATTTTGCTATTGAAGTAATTGAGAGAGTGTCTAATGTACATTTTACCCGCGAAGGAGAAACGATTTACATTGAAGATAAGCACGAATGAGAAAGTAAAATGATAGGAGAGAATTGACTTTTTTTAATAATAAATCAACAAACAATTATGAGTACAAAACTTTTGAGCGAAACTATCTGTCGCAAAGGCCTCATGGTGAAATGCTTTGTTGCATTGATAGTATTTTGTTGTTCGGTGGGTGAAGCATTTGCCCAAACGGATACTAAAGTGACTATCAATGTGAACAATGTTTTAATCAGAACAGCCTTGGATCAACTGCAAAGGGAAGCAAAGATCCATTTTGTTTACGATGAAGAAAATATTGATTCAGGAAAACGGGTAAGTTTATTTTACACCAAAACTTCTTTGAATGCGGTTTTGGACGATTTTTGTAAACAGACTTCATTACGATATGAAGTAAAAAGAAATTTGATTCTTATTTTACCTTCAAAGGCTGAGAAAACAACCGGAAAACATGAACCCTTTTATATGACAGGTGTGGTTATGGATGAAACCGGAGAAAGTATTATTGGAGCTACCATTATGATTGGAGGTACAAGTCAGGGTACTGTAACCGATATAGATGGTCGGTATAGTTTGCGGGTTACTCCTGGTGATTTAGTGTCATTTACTTTTGTTGGAATGGCAGATAAAGTAGTCAAGGTACAAGCTGGTAAGAAAGTGGTGAATGTGAAAATGGAAACTAATGCCACTGCACTGGCGGATGTTGTAGTAACTGGCTATCAGACTTTGTCCAAAGAACGAGCAACAGGATCTTATTCTGTGATTTCAGAGAAAAGTACGAAGGGTAAACTGGAAACGGATGTGTTGTCACGTATTGAAGGATTGGTAGCAGGTATAAATAAAACTTCAAGCAACAGTAATGATGTTGTTATTCGTGGTATTACTACTTATATGGGAAATACAAAGCCATTGTATGTGGTTGATGGTATGCCTTATGAAGGTGATTTAGCATCAATAAATCCTACAGATGTACAAAATATAACAGTATTGAAGGATGCTGCTGCAAGTTCTATTTATGGTGCCCGTGCGGCTAATGGTGTAATTGTTATTACAACTAAACGTGGACAGGAAGGTAAAACTAAAGTAAGTTATAATGGTAGTATTAAGTTGTCTCCAAAACCGGATTTTGATTATTTGAATTTGATGAGTAGTTCCGAGCTGGTAGATATGCAGATTGAGGGGTTTGATTATTATCATACGGCTTATGAGAATTTGAATAAGCGTCAAGCTGTAAATCCGGTAGTTAGCTTATTGTATCAGCATGAACGAGGTCAACTGACAGATGGTCAATTGGCAGATGCTCTGTTACCTTATCGTACAAATGATAATCGTAAACAAATAGAAGATGAATTTGCGCGTGTAGGTATTGTTCATCAGCATAATTTAGCTATTTCTGGTGGATCTAATAAAAATCGATACATGGCTACTGTTAATTATATGGGTGATTATGGTAATCAAAAGTATCAAAGTAAAGATCGTATTGGATTTAGCCTAAAAGATGATGTGGATTTTTTTGATTGGTTATCGGCTGATTTTGGAGTTACAGGAAGCTTTTATCGTTCAAAGGGTGATAATGGAGCAGGTAGTTATAGCAGCTTGATGAGTAGTTATCCTAGTTATTATATGTTAAGGGATTTACAGGGAAATCCACTAGATTTTCAACGTACTAAATCAGATTATGAATTGCAACGTTTGCAAAGTATAGGTTTGATGGATGAAACATATAGTCCGATAAAGAATCGTGCAGAAGAAAGCTATCATAATAATTCCAATTATTATCGTTTGCATGCAGGATTGAAATTTAAAATTCTAGAAGGTCTTAATATTGATTTAAAATATCAGACAGAAGGGACTTATGATAAAAATCGTACTTTATATAGTAATATGTCATATAAAGTGCGTAATATGATAAATGATGCAGCTCAATATGATGCGGCAACAGGAAGCCTTACACTGAATGTCCCTAAAGGTGGCCAATTGGATGAAAGTCGTTATGAATCTTATTCGTATACAATGCGTGCTCAGGTGAACTTTAATCGTATATTGGGAAAACATGCTATATCTGCGTTGGGCGGTGCTGAACGTCGGTTGGTGCGTCGTACTGGTGCGCAGAATTATTATATGGGATATGATGATAATAGCTTGGGAGTAAAACCTATAAATCCGTTAGTTATGTCTCCTATTAATGGTACTGAAGCTTTGTTGGGGTCGTTTAATTGGGTCTATGGTGAATATAATGCATTGACTCATACAGAAGACCGATATGTTTCTTTTTATGCTAATGGTTCATATACATTTGACGAACGTTATTCATTAACTGGAAGTATTCGTATCGATCAATCTAATTTATTTGGTACTGATCCTAAATATCAGTATCGTCCGTTGTGGTCCGTTGGTGGTAGTTGGCAGATAGCTAATGAGCCTTTTATGGAAGATTGCACGTGGTTGAATCGTTTGAACTTGCGTATGACTTATGGTGTGGGTGGTAATGTTCCTAAAAATGCAGGACCGTATATGACTGTGGTTGATAGCGGATATAATGATTGGGTTGGAGATTTTGGTTCGTATATAAAGAATCCACCCAATTCTCAACTTCGTTGGGAGAAAACGGCTTCTACCAATGTGGGGCTTGATTTTTCTGTATTCAATTCTCGTTTAAGCGGTAGTATTGATTATTATTATAAGAAAACGACGGACTTGTTAGGAAATCGTAATGCGGATCCGACTTTAGGTTGGGCAAGTTTATTGCAAAATTATGGCTCGATGTTTAATAGAGGTGTAGAATTGTCATTACAGAGTGTAAATATTCAAAATAAGAATTTTACTTGGGGGACAAATTTAATGTTTAGTTATAATAAAAATGAATTGACTAATTTAGAAGGTACGAAAGAAACGGTTTTTTATTATAGTGCATATAATGTAGCAGCTGTTGGTTACCCTATTAATAGTGTCTTTAGTTATCGTTATGCAGGACTTAATCCGACAAATGGGAATGTGTTGGTGTATAATAAAGAAGGAGAAAAAGTTTCAAAAGTAAGTTCTATTGATGATATGGTGTATTCTGGAACTCGTACTCCAAAGTATACGGCATCATTGAAAAATTTCTTCTCTTATCGTGATTTTGATTTTTCATTTATGTTTGTATATTATGGTGGTCATGTGTTACGTGATGTTGTAGCTGGATATATGGGTGGTGCACCGAGTGCGAATCTTACTCGTAAGGCTTTAAACCATTGGAGGAAACCGGGGGATGAAAATATTCCAGGAGTAGCTCCGTCTTTCAATAGGAATATTTATTATACAGATGCTCAGACATGGTATTCGGCAGACATTCATGTAAAAAAGGCAGATTATATCAAATTGAGAGATATCTCATTGAGTTACAATTTGCCAAAGAATTGGTTGAGGAAATATTTTATAGAATCGGCCGCAGTGACTTGTCAAATTAGTAATGTGTGGTGGTGGGCTGCTAACGGAGATATTGATCCGGAAGCGTATACTACATCGGGGTATGGATGGGGAGCATTGACTCTTCCGAATCCTACTACTTATACAATTGGTTTGTCCCTTAATTTTTAAATGATTGAATAGATAAATATGAAATTATATAAATTTTTACTTTGTGCATGTTTGGCGTTACCTATAATGTCATGTGATGATTATTTGGATATACAACCTAAAGGGATTGTAATTCCGGAAAAGAGTGAAGACTATGAACGTTTATTGAATTATGCTCAATTGCTAAAAGCTTCAGAATCATATCCTAACTTTATGACAGATGATGTTTTCATGCCTTATGAAGATGATATGACTGGAGGATTTGTTTCTCTGGAGTTGCCGAACCAGCATTTATATGCGTTTAATAGTGAAATCTTTGGAGAAGGAGAGAGTGACGGTCTTTGGGAATACTCCTATAATCGTATTTATTATTATAACGTAGTTATTGATGATATAATGGGAGCTACTCAAGATACTGAAGAACATAAAAAGCAATTGAGGGCTGAAGCATTGGTTGGGCGTGCTTTTGAGTATTTGACTTTGGTTAATGCTTATGCTAATCATTACGATCCGTCGACTGCTGCTACAGATCCTGGCGTTCCATTGATGTTGGATAAAAATATCAATAAAACAAATTTGCAGCGCGCTACAGTGCAGGAAGTATATGATCAAATTAAGACAGATCTGGATGAGGCTGCTCCTAATTTACCGGAAAAACCGGTGTTGAATGCCTATCGTGCATCTAAGCCGGTGGGGTACGGGATGTTGGCACGTATGTATCTTTATATGGGAGATTACAAAAAAGCTTTGGAGAATGCGGTGATCTCATTACAGAATAATTCAACTTTGATGAGTCTTTTCCCGTATAAAGTAGTGGATCGTGATAAATATATTGGTAGGATCGATGTTCCGGATGGAGATGAGAATCCGGAAAATATTTATATTCGTTTGGCTCCATGGACTTTTGGATTTAGTGCTACTGCATATGCTTCTGAAGAATTGGCGTCCTTGTATGATCAGGAAAGGGATCAGCGTTATCTGTTGTATTTTACGAAATATTTAGGTGGAATAGATTTGGATTATCCTCTTTGGGCACCTTATATTTATGCCAACATGGCTATGTCTACTCCGGAAATGTATCTGATAGCAGCAGAGTGTGAAGCTCGTATAGGTAGTAAAGACAAAGCTATGGAATATATTAACACCTTGCGTGATAGTCGTATTATTGATAATGTACCTTTGGTTGCAAGTGATAACAAGGATGCATTGGTAAAAGTCTTGGAGGAAAGAAGACGGGAAATGCCTATGCTTGGCTGTACCCGCTTGATTGACTTGAAACGTTTGAATCGTGAACCTGAATTTGCAAAGACTATTGTGCATGAGGTGAATGGTGTAGAGTACAAATTGGAACCCAATAGTCCTAAATATATTTTGCCTATTCCACCCACTGTACTTCGTTTTAATCCTGATATGATTCCTAACATAAGATAAAAGATATTTTAATGAAAAAATTAACGATTATGATGGCAACAGCAGCATTATGCTGTTGCCTGGGTTCCTGCAACAGTGGAACTAAGCAAGAATTGGCGAATACTGTTCATTTGAAAGGTCAGTTGCTTGATATGGGTAGCCAGAATGTGCGTATGAGATTTGACGGAGCGGCATCTATGCTAGGCGATAGCCGGGATATTTTGTTGAAAACGGATGCTTCCGGTCATTTTGATACTACTTTTGTACTTAAAGAACCGACATATTATACTATCAGCCGCAACACATTGTATCTTACTCCAGGAGATGACATGACTATCAAAGTAACTCAGACAAATACAGAAGCGGAATTCTCGGGAATCGGAGCCGAAGCCAATAATTACATGAAGTTCCGTCTTTTCCCGAAAGGAGGTTCTTATCTGGAAGCCGGTGGTAACTTGCGTGGAGATTTTGTATCCACTAAAGCGTTGGTTGACAGCTTGGCCGCTATACGTATGCATACATTGGATACGTTAAGTAATGTGTCTGATGCATTTAAAAAGCTGGAAACAGCACGGATCAAAGCGGATATTATTAATAGTTATATCTGTTATGCAAGTTATTCAAGGATGTTTGCCGGAGTGAAGAATGAAGAAGAGATGCGGGCTAAATGGAATGAATTTAATGTTTCATTAACTCAGGATGTAACTCCGCTATATAAGGAGATTATGAATGAAGATATGCTGAATGTAGCTGTGGTGCGCGATGTTTTGTCTTATCAGGAAGATTCTACATTAGCTTCTCTTTGGTTTAAAGATATTTCCATTCCTGCGCGTACTACGGAATTATATGCTTGTGCTAAAATAGTTGATAATCTGAGAAATGAAGCTTCTGAACAGACTGTGAATGAGGCGAAGGCATTTTTGCAAACAGTGAAGAATGCTGATTTCGTGACAGAAATTGAAGGAAAGATTGTTCAAGCTTCCAAGTTGCTTCCCGGACAACCTGCCATTGATTTTGAGATGTTGGATGTGGAAGGCAATGTGAAGCATCTTGCAGATTTTAGGGGTAAGGTGATTTATATTGATTTATGGGCAACTTGGTGTGGTCCTTGCATTCAGGAATCTCCGGCATTTGAGGCTTTAGGTAAGAAATATGCGGGTAAGGATATTGTTTTTCTTCCGGTTTCTACAGATACTACAACGAAACCTTGGTTAAGGTACTTGGATGGACATAAGAAAGAATTGACTCAATATCATTCCAATGATGTTGCTTTAAAAGAAAGTTGGGCTATCATGTATATTCCTCGTTTTATTTTGATTGACAAGGATTTCAATATTGTGAATGCATACGCTCCACGTCCGTCAAGTGAAGAGATTGGTACTTTGATTGATTCTGTTCTTAATAAATAGTAAATTTATGATTTATAAAAAATATCTATTATTAGGCGTTTCTTTATGCATGTTAAATGCTTGCAATGAGTCTAAGTCTGTGTCTTTAGAGGGTAGTCTTGATGGAATACAGGCTGATTCTATCTATTTATATCAAGTGGACAATGAGCATTATGGTAGTGTGAAACTGATTAAATCTATTGCTGTTACCGATGGTAGATTTGCTTATCCCACTGATTCTATACAAGTCGGTCTTTATTGTTTCTCTTTGCAGAATATGGAGCGTGGGGAGTATTTACAGCAATACGCTAATTTGTTTTTGGAACCCAAATCCATGCAGCTTACCTTAGGCAAGGATAAGTATGACCAACTGAGTTTACATGCTACAGGGTCTGCATTGCAGGAGCAATACGAAGCTTTGCTAGAAGCGAAATATATAGCAGGTAATCGTACGGTTCTCGATTCTTTGGATCATATGTTCTATGCGGCTCGTGAAAAAGGAGATCGTGAGGAAATGGAGCGTATCCGGGAGGTTTCCAGTCCTTATTATGAGAGTGCCTCGGAACAGACCCGTAAACTGATAAATGAGGAAATTGCTAAAAATAAAGGCTCATACTTCGGTTTGTATCTTTATTATACCTATCGCTTCCAAAATCATACTTTTAATACAGTTAAAGAGATTGATGAGGCACGTAACTTCATAGGCGGTTTTGATGAGGTGTCCAAGCAAAGTGGTATATATGTAAAAATGCAAGAAGGTTTGGATAAATTTGCTAAGTGTGCTACCGGCAGTGTTGCTCCTGCTATAACAGGAATTGATTTGAAAGGAAATTCTGTCAGTTTGAACGATTTCAAGGGTAAATATGTTCTAGTCGATTTTTGGTTTGCCGGTTGTAGTTGGTGCCGTAAGGAAACTCCTTATCTGTTGAAGACGTACAATGCTTTCAAAGATAAAGGATTTACTATTTATGGTGTGTCTACAGACCGTCGTGAGGAAGATTGGAAAAAGGCTATTGAAGAAGACAAGAGCTATTGGAATCAGGTTCTGTTGCGGAAAGACGATGTGAAGGATGTGTTGGAATCATATTGTATTGTCGGTTTCCCACATATAATTTTAGTAGATCCGGAAGGTAAAATTGTAGCGAAGGAGTTGCGTGGAGATGATCTTTATAATACCGTCAAAAAGTTTGTAAACGGAGCAAAATAAAGAAATGTGTTTTTTAACAAATAAAGCAGTAGGCTGGGAATGTCCAGTCTACTGTTTTTTCTTTTATGAAATATGGAGCTTTTTGAAGGAATGATATTGTTTTATTATAGGTAGTGGTATTCCGTATTGTATTTATTTTTTAAATAAATCTAATGCATGACCCATATTTCTCTAATGTTTTCCTTTTAGAGAACTTATTCTCTGTCGGATAGGTTAAAAGTTTATCTTTGTACCATTATTCAGAAAAGAAATTTATTGATAAAATAGACATAAAAGGATCAAAACGTATAAGTATTGTAAGCGTACAATACTTTTAGGAGGTCTCGTTGGATGCTTGTGTTCAGATTTAAGGCGAGACCACCTTATTCTCGTAGAGAATTTAGATTTTAATTTAGATGATACTTGCTCGTGATGAGTAGGTATCATTTGTTTTTTAGTCTATTCTGTATGGAAATGGCTTGTAAGATTATACATAGAAGATAGAATAATTAGATCACTCTGCCGTTGAAATGGAGGATTTGAGTGGATTATTTTAATTATTGGAAGAATTGTTCTATCCTTTAAAGCATATTGCTTCTATCTTTGCCATACTGAGAAAAACATTAAATTACATTATTATGAAGAATTTTCTTATCTTATCTCTGTTGTTAGCCTTTTTGACTACGGAAGTATGTGCGCAGTGGAAACCGGCTGGTGACAAGATCAAAACACAGTGGGCAAATAAAATAAATACCTCTGCCGTATTGCCTGAATATCCACGTCCTATAATGGAACGTAATGAATGGAAGAACTTGAATGGTTTGTGGGAGTATGCTATCACCGATTTGGGAGGAAATGTTCCGGCGCATTTTGACGGGCAGATTTTGGTACCTTTTGCAGTGGAATCTTCTTTATCAGGTGTGGGACAAAGAGTCGGTGCAAAAAAGGAATTATGGTATTCCCGTTCATTTGAAGTGCCTGTTGCTTGGAAAAATAAAAATGTATTACTTCATTTCGGTGCTGTGGACTGGAAAGCAGATATTTGGGTAAATGATGTGAAGGTTGGTAGTCATACTGGTGGTTTTACTCCGTTTTCTTTTGATATCACTGCAGCGTTGTCTGGTAAGGGAAATAATAGATTAGTAGTAAAAGTTTGGGACCCTACGGATGAAGGGTATCAGCCTAGAGGTAAACAGGTGAATAATCCGGAGGGTATTTGGTATACTCCTGTGACTGGCATTTGGCAGACTGTTTGGCTGGAACCGGTTACTGCCAGGCATATTGAAGAACTTCGAATCACACCGGATATTGACCAACACTTACTGACTGTAAAAGCCCATTTGAATATGAGGGCACCTTCCGATCTGATTGAAGTAAACGTATATGACGGCAATCAGTTGGTTGCCACTGGGAAAAGTATTAATGATGAGGCTGTGGTCATACCTATGCCGGAAGATGCTAAATTATGGAGTCCTGATTTTCCTTTTTTGTATACTTTAAAGGTTATGTTGAAAAGCGATAATAAAATATTGGATCAGGTGAACAGTTATGCAGCTATGCGCAAATACTCTACGAAACGTGATGCTAATGGAATTGTACGTTTAGAACTGAATAACCAACCTTTGTTCCAGTTCGGACCATTGGATCAGGGATGGTGGCCTGATGGATTGTATACCGCTCCCACTGATGAGGCTTTAGTATATGATATACAAAAGACTAAAGACTTAGGATTCAATATGATACGTAAACATATTAAAGTGGAACCGGCCCGTTGGTATACTCATTGTGATCAATTGGGAATTATTGTGTGGCAGGATATGCCTAGCGGTGATCGTAATCCGGAGTGGCAGAACCGCAAATATTTTGAAGGTACGGAAAAAAAGCGTTCGGCGGTTTCTGAGGCTTGTTACCGTAAAGAATGGAAAGAAATTATGGATTGCTTGTATTCTTATCCATGTATCGGAATATGGGTTCCGTTCAATGAGGCATGGGGGCAATTCAAGACTCCGGAAATTGCAGAATGGACTAAAGAATATGATCCGACCCGTCTGGTAAATCCTGCAAGTGGAGGTAACCATTATACTTGTGGCGATATGCTTGACTTGCATAATTATCCTGCTCCCGAAATGTATCTGTATGATGCCCAGCGAGCGAATGTTTTGGGAGAGTACGGTGGTATCGGTTGGGTAGTGAAAAATCATATTTGGGAACCGGATCGTAACTGGGGATATATACAGTTTAATTCTTCCAAAGAAGTAACTGATGAGTATATAAAATATACAGATATGCTTTATGACCTGATAACCAGGGGATTCTCGGCGGCTGTTTATACTCAGACTACGGATGTGGAGGTGGAAGTGAACGGACTGATGACTTATGATCGTAAGGTGATTAAAGTAGATGAAAAACGAGTGAGAGAAGCCAACGCACGTATCTGTAAATCATTAAAGTAAGGAATATGAATAAGCTGTTCTTTTGGGTATGTGCAGTTCTTATGACTGCATGTACTTCTTATAAAAATGATGAGGTCTTGACTGAATCCGGTTTAAGTAAAAGTCGTTTTCAAACGGAGATAAATGGTGAGAAAACTGATCTGTTTGTATTGAAGAATAAAAATAAGATGGAAGTTTGTATCACTAACTATGGCGGTCGTATTGTTTCTGTTATGGTTCCTGATAAAGATGGAATAATGAGGGATGTAGTATTGGGTTTTGATTCCATACAGGACTATATCAAATATCCGTCGGATTTTGGAGCAAGTATAGGGCGTTATGCCAACCGTATAAATCAGGGACGTTTTTCATTGGATGGGATAGTATACCAATTGCCTCGAAACAATTACGGACATTGTTTGCATGGAGGTCCTCAAGGATTTCAATATCGTATTTATAGAGGTATTCAAGTGAGTGACAGAGAGGTGAAACTGACTTACTTGTCTAAAAATGGTGAAGAGGGTTTTCCTGGAAATTTGAATTGTACTATTATAATGAAATTGACGGACGATAATGCTATTGATATTCAGTATGAAGCAGAAACGGATAAACCGACTGTTGTAAACATGACCAATCATTCTTATTTTAATTTAGATGGAGATCCGTCAAAAGATAATTCTGATTATTTATTGACTTTGAACGCGGATTATTATACTCCTGTTGACAGTACTTTTATGACGACTGGAGAAATTGTTCCGGTTGAGGGTACTCCTATGGATTTCAGACTTCCTGCTGTCATTGGAACTCGTATTAATCAAGATTTTGAACAATTAAGATATGGGAATGGCATTGATCATAATTGGGTATTGAATACTAAGGGGGATATTCATCAAGTTTGTGCCACATTGGAGTCACCTGTTACGGGGATTGTACTCAATGTTTATACTGACGAGCCGGGTATTCAGGTTTATTGTGGTAATTTTTTAGATGGGACATTGACGGGTAAAAAAAATACAATATATAATTTTCGGGCCTCTGTGTGCTTGGAAACGCAAAAATATCCCGATACACCTAATAAGGCAGACTGGCCTACGGCAGTAGTGAGACCAGGAGAAAAATATCAAAGTCATTGTATTTACAAGTTTTCGGTACATAAATAATGTATGTTAAGGTAGAAGGAATTGTGGAATATAACATTTGGGATAAATAAGATTCAGAGAGGAAGAGTCCTGAAAGAAGCGGTGAGGGCAAACACTGGTTCTTTTGGGACTTTTTCCGGATAATTATTGATATGGAGAATTTAATCTTTAATTTTGTACTCTCTAAACTAAATTGATATACTATGAAAAGAATATTCATAATAGGACTTCTTTTTTTATATGCATTTACTCTTTACTCTCAAAGTAATATCCGATATTATTTCAAAACATTGGATATTCAAGACGGACTCTCGCAAAACACGGTGAACGCTATTTTGCAAGATAAACAAGGTTTCATGTGGTTTGGAACAAAAGATGGTTTGAATCGTTTTGATGGCCTGAGTTTTCGTATTTTCAAAAAAGAGAATTCTGCTTTAGGAAATAATTTTATCACTGCACTTCATGAGGATAAAGAAGGAAATATTTGGGTTGGAACAGATGCAGGCGTTTATGTGTATAATCCTTTATTAGAAGACTTTACAGTATTTGATAGAGTTAGTGACACAGGTGATATGATTAGTCGTGCTGTGACTCGTATTGAAAGTGATGAAGATAGTGATATATGGATTTCCGTGGATTATCAAGGATTGTTTCATTTTGATCGTGTGCAAGATCGGTTAATTAATTGTCTGCATAGAGATAAGCGTAAGAACCAATTGGCCAATGTTACGCGTTTTTGGTTTGAGGAAAAACTATGTTGGGTCAGTTTATATGACGACAACCTATATTATACAAAAGATAATTTTAAGACATTGTTTCCCTTTCAGGATTCTGAAGGAAAAGAGCCTTTTAAAGATGATATCATTAATACTTGGATTATGGGTCCCCATAATTGTTGGTATATCGGTTCTTCTAATGGTTTGACTGAAATTAATCTGACAACAGGGCGGGTAAGGCGTTTGTTGAATTATTATGTGCGTGATTTAGGCTTTAAATCGGATAAGGAATTATGGGTAGGTACGGAGTCGGGGCTATATATTTATGATTTGGAAAAAGGTGAAATAGCTCATCTCACTGTTTCAAACGGGAATGATTCTTATGCTTTAGCCGATAATGCTATTTATTCTATATGCCGTGATAATGAGGGAGGAATGTGGATCGGATCTTATTTTGGCGGGGTCAATTACTATCCGCGTCAATGGACTTATTTTGAAAAATTCTACCCTCGTGATGATATTAAAAATTTTGGGCGTAGGGTACGTGAATTCTGTGAAAGTAATGATGGTACTGTTTGGATTGGTACTGAAGATAAGGGATTATTTCATTTTTATCCGGAAAGTGGAAAGATTGAAAAATTCTCACATCCTTCTATTTATCAAAATGTTCATGGTTTATGTTTGGACGGTGATGATTTGTGGGTAGGCACTTTTTCCGGAGGTTTAAGCCGTATTGATTTGCTTACGAAGCAAGTAAGACACTATCAAAAAGGTATAAGCCCAAATTCTTTGGATGCCAATAATGTATTCTCTATTTGTAAAACTACATCTGGTGACTTATGGATTGGCACTACATCTGGATTGCTGCGATATAATCGTGATACAGATGACTTTACTAGGATGCCGGAACTAGCTAATATGTTTGTTTATAAAATATTGGAGGATTTTAATGGGAATTTGTGGCTGGCAACTTATTCTAACGGTGTTTTTCGTTATGATGTGAATAAGAAAGAATGGAAGAATTTTATTTTTCACAAGAACGATTCCACTTCATTACCTTATGATAAAGTAATCAGTATTTGTGAAGATAGTCGTAAGCGGTTATGGTTTATGACACAAGGGGCGGGTTTTTGCCGTTTTAATCCGGAAAATGAAAGCTTTACTCGTTTTGATATGTCGAAAGGTTTTCCTAGTAATATCATTTATCGGATGGTAGAGGATAATCGGGGGAATTTATGGTTGACAACTAATAATGGTTTGGTTTGTTTCAATCCGGAAACAGATGATAAACGAGTTTATACTACAGCAAACGGATTGCTAAGTAACCAGTTTAATTATCAGTCTGGGTATAAAGATAAGATGGGACGTATCTATTTAGGTAGTATAAATGGTTTTATCACTTTTGATCCATCTACTTTTGTAGAAAATACTTTTGTTCCACCAGTTGTCATTACAGATTTCTTCTTATTCAATAAACGAATGCAGATCGGCAGTAAGGATTCTCCATTGAAAGAAAGCATCGTCTTTTCTGATGAGGTCGAGTTAGAATCTGATCAAAATTCTTTTTCATTGCATGCGGCGGCATTAGGTTATCAGGCACCGGAAATGAATCAATTGGTTTATAAAATGGAAGGATTTGATAAAGAGTGGTATAATGTAGGGCGGAATTCGGTAATCAATTATTCCAATTTACCATATGGAACTTATATTTTCCATTTAAGAGGATCGAATAGTGACGGAAAATGGAATGAAAAAGAGCGTATATTGAAGATTCATATTTTACCTCCGTTTTATTTATCAGGGTGGGCCTATTTTATTTATTTGCTATTAGGAATTCTGTCTGTGGTAGGTATCATTTATTATTTCCGGAAAAGGAATGAGCAGAAACACCAACAGGCCATGGAGAAATTCGAACGGGAAAAGGAACGCGAACTCTATACTGCAAAAATAGATTTCTTTACGAATGTGGCGCATGAGATTCGTACTCCTTTGACATTAATCAAAAGTCCGCTTGAAAATGTGCTTGTTTCTCCGAATGTATCTGCAGATATCCGTGATGATTTGGAAATAATGAATCTGAATACTACCCGTTTACTGGATTTGGTTAATCAGTTACTTGATTTCAGAAAGACTGAAACACGTGGGTTTCAACTGAATTTTGTAGAGTGTAATATTTCGGATATATTACAGCAGATTTATATGCGGTTTACTCCATTGGCACGGCAAAAGAAATTGGAATTTGTTATTGAATGTTCGGAATCTATCTATGCGTCGATAGATCGTGAGGCGTTGACTAAGATAATTAGTAATCTGTTTACTAATGCCATTAAATATTCTGAAACTTATATTCATGTCCGGTTGTGGATGGAGGATACTTGTTGGTTCTTGTCTGTCTGTAACGATGGCAATGTAATTCCTATGGAAATGCGTGAAGAGATTTTTAAGCCTTTCATACAGTATAAGGACGGATTTTCCCGTAAGGTTTCGGGTACGGGAATTGGTTTGGCATTGGCAAGATCTTTAGCTGAGTTGCATGAAGGGAACTTAATTATGGATGATTCACAAAAGCAGAATTGTTTTATTCTTTCATTGCCAGTAAAGCATGAACATACTATTGCCATTTCGAAGAGTGAGGTTAAGTTGAAAGAGGATCCGAAAGAAGAGGATCCGAGACAATTGCAACAGAAGCCGCGTTACACTGTATTGATTGTGGAGGATAATGTTGAAATGTTGGCTTTTGTTGTCAGACAATTGTCACCTGTTTATCAAATATTGACTGCAACTAACGGAGTGGAGGCCTTAAAGGTGTTGGAGGGGCATACAGTGAACTTAATAGTATCGGATATAATGATGCCCGAAATGGATGGGTTGGAATTATGTGACCGTATAAAATCAGACTTGGATTACAGTCATATTCCTATTGTACTGTTGACGGCTAAGACCACTTTACAATCAAAAATAGATGGTTTGAAATCTGGAGCGGATGCTTATATTGAAAAGCCGTTTTCTGTGGAGTATTTGAAAGTGTCTGTTGCCAATTTATTAAGTAATCATGAAAAGCTGCATGCGGCTTTTGCACATTCACCGTTTATACAGACCAATTCTATGGCTATGACGAAAGCGGATGAAACTTTTTTGAAAACCTTGAATGAAGTGATTGTTGCCAATATGCAAAATCCGGACTTCTGTCTGGACGATATGGCGAGTTTGCTTAATATGAGCCGTTCCAGTTTGAACCGCAAAATAAAAGGAGTCTTGGACATGACCCCTAATGACTATATCCGTTTAGAGAGATTGAAAAAAGCTGCTCAATTATTAAGGGAAGGAGAATGTAAGGTAAATGAAGTATGTTATATGGTTGGCTTCAATACTCCTTCTTATTTTACTAAATGTTTTCAGAAGCAATTTGGTATTTTACCAAAAGATTTTGTGAAATGATTTTTTTCGGCGCATGAAATAGAATAATAGAACTAATCGCCCTCAGGAACTATTCTGAGGGCGATTTTTGAATGTATTATTCTATTAATTGGTTGAATAGTTCTAGCACATCCGGGGAGTTTGGAATACATTTGCATCACAAAAAGTTGAGAATATGATTCATGTAATACTGTGAAAAAAGAAATGCCTATGACATAACAAGAATGTGACCTTCAAATTCTATCTGTTGTATGTATATTTATGATACATACTTGTGATTAATTAAAAAGCGGAACTGAAATCTCCGTACAATTTTACAAATCTAATTCTATAAAAAATGATTAAAAAATTATTAGTCTTCTTTCTGACTATTTTTACGATGACTGCTTATGCGCAGAACGTAACAATGACCGGAACCGTAGTAGACACAGACAACCTGCCTTTAATTGGTGTGAATGTGGTTATTAAGGGTACTTCTACCGGTACTACTACTGATTTGGATGGTAAGTTTACTCTTACTGGAGAAAATGGACAAACATTGGTTTTCTCATATATAGGGATGACCCTCCAAGAGATTGTTTACAAGGGAAAACCTTTGCACGTGATAATGAAGGATGATTCCAAGGCTTTGGAAGAGGTGGTTATAATTGGTTATCAGACTGTGAAGAAATCTGATCTGACGGGTGCAGTAGCAGTAGTTGATACCAAAGAGATGAAAAAAAGCTCAGCTGGAACACTTGTCAGTCAGATGCAGGGGCTTGCTACAGGTGTAAACGTTCGTAGTAGTGGTAGAGCAGGTGAGGATGCTTCTATTCAAATTCGTGGTGTGGGTTCATTAAGTAATAATGCTCCGTTGTGGGTGGTCGATGGGATGATAACTGATCCGGGAGTTGACTTTAATCCGGCTGACGTTGAATCTATTCAGATCTTGAAAGATGCTTCCGCTGCCGCTATATATGGTTCTCGTGCTGCTAATGGGGTGATTATTGTTACTACTAAGAAAGGGGTGAGTGGTCCTATGAAGGTGAATGTAAGTGTGAAAGAAACATTGGAATGGAGTCCGAAGTTTGATTTGATGAATGCGGCAGAGTACATTAAATATAATGATATAGCTTATAAAGAAGCGATAAAAGATGGTATAGCCTCCATAACAACAACTCAGAAGCATTCCGAATATGATACCAATTGGCAGGATGAGGTATTGAAGACAGCTTTGGTACAGGATTATAATGTATCTTTATCCGGTGGTGGAGATTCGGGTAGTTATTTTGTTTCAGCTGGTTACTATAATAATGATGGTGTATCTTATGGAAATACGTTTGATCGTTATAGTTTCCGTGTTAACACACAGGGGAAAAAAGGTTGGTTTTCATTCGGTGAGAACTTGGCCTACTCATTAACTAATACAGATCCGAACCAGACAAATACTTATAATGACTTTTTACGTATGATGCCTACTATTCCGGTTTATGATGAGAATAATCCAGGTGGTTATGGATATGGAGATGCGGCTAAATATAATACTTTCGGTGTAAATCCCATTGCACGTGAAAATTTGGAAAAACGCCATATGAGACAAAATCGTCTGAATGGTTCATTGTGGTTGGAGTTCAAACCTTTCGAGTTTCTTTCTTATAAGTTCAATGGGGGCGTTGACTTGTATTTCTATGAAAATTCATGGTTTCGTGGTGAAGGTAATTGGCAACAAAATCAGGAACATCGTGATCCGGAGAGCCAGAAAGCACGTGATAATACTTATAATATGCTGATTGAGCACACGTTGAATTTTAACAAGGATTTTGGAAAACATCATGTCGATGCAGTATTAGGTACTACTTACCAACATCATGAGTGGGAGGGGTTATGGGCTTCCCGTCTTAATTTTCCTATGTTAGGTAATGGTGATTATCTGACAGTGTTAAATGCTGGACAAAGTAACCAACAGAATACTAATAGTATTAGTGAGAATGCCATGATCTCTTATTTGGGACGTGTTAATTATATTTATGATGACAAATATTATCTGACAGCTACTTTCCGTCGGGATGGTACTTCTCGTTTAGCTAAGGAAAATCGCTGGGGTAATTTTCCTTCTGTTTCTGCTGCCTGGAGAATTTCTAAGGAAAGTTTCTTTAAGGTACCTTGGATTGATGATTTGAAGATCAGGGGAAATTGGGGGCGTTTGGGTAATGCTTCTATCGGTGATTGGGATTATGTTGGTACTATTAATCAAAGCATTGTGACGGTATTTGGTGGAGCTATTGTACCTGGAGCCACTCAAGTAAAATTAGTGAATACCAATCTTGTTTGGGAAACCAAAGAAACCGTAAATATTGGTTTTGACGCTAGTTTTCTCAATTCACGTTTGACTTTCAGTGCCGAGTATTATCATTCAAAGACTAAGGATGTTTTGACGGAAATGCCTATTGCCATCTCTACCGGTAATCAAGAAGGGGCACCTAAAGCAAATGCGGCTAGTTTGCGTAATCGTGGATTTGAATTGAGCTTGGGGTGGAAAGATCAAGTTTCAGATTTCAAATATGGTGCATTGTTGAATATTACAACTTTGAGTAATAAAGTATTAAGTTTAGGATATGAAAAACCTTTTATTGATTCAGGTCAGGCAAGAACGAGGTTGAATGGTCCGTTGGCAGAATTCTTTTTGTATAAAACCGATGGGATTTTTAAAACACAAGAACAAATAGATAATTATGTAACTCCTGATGGCGAACCTATTATGATTTCCGGGAAACGTCCGCAATTAGGTGATGTGAAATATATTGATACGGATAATAATGGACAGATTACGGCGGATGACCGTCAATTTTGCGGAAGTCCGTGGGCAAAGATGCAAATGTCATTGGTCTTGAATGCTGAATGGAAAGACTTTGATTTCAGTATGATGTGGAATGGGCAATTTGGTAATAAAATTTATAATGTATCCAAATGGCAAGGACGTTTGTTCTCGGACAATTCCAATTATCTTCGCTTCAAGAAGGGAGAAGAACCTTATCAGGTAAATCAGAATTCTGATACGCCACGTATAATTTATGGTGACCAACGTAATTCATGGGATGCGGATCGTTTCCTTGAAAACGGTTCTTATTTCAGACTGAAAAATATTTCTATCGGATACAATCTTAAAAAGGAATGGTTGAAGAATTTGGGTATTGACAAACTTCGTTTTTATGCTACCGGTAGTAATCTGCTCACTTTTACAGGCTATTCCGGGCTTGATCCTGATTTTATAAACACTAATATTTGGAATAGTGGAACGGATAGTTTTTCATATCCTAATACTCGTTCTGTTATGTTTGGCTTGGATTTGACCTTTTAACTTATAAATTAGTATACTGATATGAAGAAAATATATAGATTTTTATTTGCTGGTGTCTTGGCTTTGTGTGCTACCGGATGCAGCTCAAGTTTATTGGATATAGAAAATCCGAATGAAGTAACCAATACTACTTTTTGGAAATCGGCGGATGATGCAAAAGCTGGAGTAAATGCTTGTTACAGTTTCTTATATAAAGAAGGGACTTGGATGCGTTGGTTGTCTTTTCGTTACGATCTGTCATCAGATGAAGGATGGAGTTCGTCTCCTTGGATAGAATTAGGTGACTGGACGCGTTTTCTTTATAATAATTATGATTTCTATGAGGGTAATAAGGTACATTGGGAGCATTTTTATGTAGGGATCTTTCGTTGTAATCAGGTTTTGGCTAATGTGCCTGCGATTGAAATGGATGAGGTTCAAAAGAACCAACTTTTAGCACAGGCTTCCTTTTTGCGTGCTCTGTGGTATTTTCAGATAAATCTTTTGTGGGAGAAAGGGACATTAGTTCTTGAACCTCAAAATGCTGATTACATACCTAAGGACGCTTCAGAACAGGAAATTTGGGATCAGATAGAAAAAGACCTTACGTTTGCAATGGAGAATTTGCCGGAGGCATGGGATGCGGCAGATTTAGGCAGAGCGACAAAAGGTGCTGCTAAAGCTTTGTTGGGCAAGGCTTATATGCAACAACATAAATATGATAGGGCCAAAGAACAGTTGCAATGGTTGATTGATAGGGAAGGCTCTTTGTATGGTTTGCTTGATAACCGTGAAGACAATTTTACCGATTTGAATGAAAATAATCAGGAGGGAATATTTGAAATTCAGTTTGATGATCAAAATAAGGGGGGCACAGGCAATGATGCCAGTATGGCCTTTGGTTTCCAGCGTACTCAGTTTTATGCACCCGGTGGCACTCATGGTACGGGTTGGGGCGATGGTAAAGCGCGTCGTTGGCTAGTAGATGAGTTCTTGAAAGAGAGAAGGGTTGATGGCAGAAATGACTTGCGTTTATACAATAGTATTCTTTATAAACATTTTGGAGATGATTTTCCTGATCAGTCAAAAAAATACTATGCCAATGAAGATGCGTCACAATGGTTTGATGAGTGGGGGCAGGATACAGAGGATTGTTATATTCGCAAATACAATACTTCTTACTATCGTGAACGTGAAGACTATTTCGCACGTAATAATTATCGTATTATGCGGTATGCTGATGTTTTATTGAGTTATGCGGAGTGTTTGGTTGAAACTGGAACTTTGGCTTCTGATGCGGCTGTTTATGTTGATAAGGTAAGAGAACGTGCAGGGTTATCCAAACTGAAAGATAGTCGGTGGAAGGATTGTTTAAGTTCAAAGGAGGTCTTTATCAAACGTCTTCAGATGGAACGTGCTTTGGAACTTTGTTTCGAAGGCTGGCGTTGGGCGGATTTGAAGCGCTGGGGATTGCTTGATTCACAGGCTGGTATTGACGAGCTGAAAGCTCGTGACAAGGACTTCAACAATTTTGTGATTGGCAAACACAAACGTATGCCTATCCCTACATCGGAAGTTGAAATCAGTAAGATTGATGATGTTCCTCAACTAACTCAGAATCCTAATTATTAATAAAAAAGAAAGACTGTGTCGGAGTGTTTTTTCTTTTTATAATACTTCCGGCATAGTCTTTATTTAACTAGTATCATTTATGCTTGTCTGCAAAAAAATACTGATCTTCTGTGCTTTTGCTTGTTGCGGTACTTTATTCGCGCAAAACATACAGAATCCGGTGCTTCCCGGAGTAGCGGATGCCGGTGTGATGAAATATAATGGTAAGTATTATATAGGTGGAGTATTTACCAATGGGGATTTTTATGTTTCCGACGACTTGGTTCATTGGGGTAAACCTGTTCATGTCGTGACTATGGATAATGGCTGGAGTAAAGGAAGTGGTGCCGGTAATGAGCAGATTCACGCCAATGATATGTTTTGTTTGAATGGTGATTTTCACTTATATTGGTCTGTCAATTATTGGGGTAAGGATAAGCATGCTGTTCACATTGTACATGCTCAAAGTAAAAATGTGTTGGGGCCCTATATAGAGCCTGATAAAAAAACTTGGATGGATAATCGCATTGATCCTAAGGTTTTTAAAGATGATGACGGACAATTATATATGTATATGGTGCGTTTTACTGATGGAAATACTATTTGGGGACGTAAAATGAAGAATCCGGCGGAATTTGCCGGAGAACCAGTGTGCTTGTTTGCATCATTGCCGGATACATGGGAGACCATGGATAACAGAGTGGCAGAGGGACCTTGGGTGATGAAATACAGAGACCGATACTATTTGATGTATAATGCCAATCATACCTCTACTGAGTGGGGGAATTATCAATTGGGGGTTACGGAGGCAGACTCACCTTTAAGTTTTCAAAATGGGAATAAATATAGCTATCCGGTAGTAAATTCTAATCAAATTCTACTGGAAGAGAATTATGTGGATCTTTTACGATATGGCATCACTTATGAGCCATTGTTTGATTATACAGAAAATAATCCTGGAGTCGGTTGGATGCTTCCGGTATATCAGGCTTCCGATTGGAAGAAAGGAGAATGTGGATTCTCATCTAAAGAGATAAAAGGATCTACCACTCGTCATTTAGGTACTTGGTGGACATCTCCTTCATTGTGGTTACGTAAATCTTTTTTTGTTGGCAAACAGGTGGGAAATTTAGCACTCAGGGTTGCTCATGACGGAGATACAAAAATATATTTGAATGGAACATTGATTTACGAAAAACAGGGACGGGATTATTGTATGGTAAACCTTGATGAAAAGCAACGAGAGCTTCTGAAAAAAGGAGAGAACTTGCTTGCTGTAGAAACAAATAAAGGGCGTGCCCAATTTTTTGATGTTTCTTTGTTTGATATGAGGAGTGAAACAGCGGATGATATTTTGATGACCCCGGGACAACCTAATATTTTAAGGGGGCCCAATGGATTTGAATGGTGGCTTATATATATGGCTAATAAAAATAATGAGCGTAGGGGGCAGTATATTAACCGTGTTCATTTCTTTAATAAAACATTATTTGTTGAAGGAATAACCGGTCCTTGTACAGATGGCTATCATCCGGAACCTTCTTTGCCCACTTTTTCAATGAAAGGGGAAACACCTTCTTTTGGAGTGCTGCAACAAGTGAAACCTTCTACAACTTATATGTTTGAAACAGCAGTCAAAACAGATGGAGATGCTGGTATCATTGCGTGGTGGAAAGATGTGGATAATAATGCTTATATCGGTTTCGATACAAAGAACCACAATTGGTATTTGCGTACCATTATTAATGGTAAAGAAAAGGAGGAATATTTCACTTTGCCTAAAGATTTTCGTTGGGGTGTTTATCATCATTTACGTATTGAACGTAATCAGGATTGTTTAAAAGTATGGTTGGATGAAATACCATCTCCTCAAAAACATCTGTTTACAAAGATTATTCCTGTGACGGAACCCGGTGTTCCCGGAGTATTTGATCGGACTAAAAAAGCTTTGTTCGAAGGGGTGACTTATACTATCGGATTTGATGATGACCGGATACAGTTAAAAGAACATTCAGAAATATTGAAAGGTGATTTTCTTGATCATTATGAATTTAGTTTTCAACTTTCAGGTTTGTCCGATTGTAAGATGTCAGGAAGCTATCCGGTTTATGTGGATAAAGATAACTATGTAAAAGCTCAATTTAATGGTATCACGCGTATGCTGGAAGTGGTAGTTGTAAAACAAGGACAACAGATACTTGATAAAAAATATCCGTTGGAACATTTACAAATGGTTTATCCTGATGTGAAGTATACTGATTTTGTCGAAAAATGTTATCGTTTTATATCGCCTTCATGGATAAATGCCCTTTACCTGAACCGTCATGAAGTAGGGAATAAGGCGGAGTTTGTAGACGATATGTTTAGTAAATTTACAATAGAATATTTGAATGAGGGAGAATGGTATCCATTGAATAACAGCGGGGCGACGGTGGCAGAGCATCCGGCTTATAATCGTTTGTCTTTTACTCCGATAAAAACGGAAGGTATTCGTTTTATTAATAAAGACGCTCAGGATTTGGAACGGCATATTTATAAGTTGGGAATTCAAGAACAATTAAAGGAATCTTATAATTTCCGTGCGGTGAGAAGGGGAAATAAGCTCTATCTTTTTGTTGACGGAAGAGAATTAGGGAGATTGGATATTCATTATCCTGCTTCTTGTGTAGGATTTTGTTCTGGAAATTATTCTCCGGTATATAAAGGAATATTGTATTATCATATAGGAAACTGACTAGTATTATGAAAAAAAAATTGATTTTTATTTGGTTATTGATGTTGGGGACATTGACTTCTTGTCAGTCATGTTCCTCAGAATATAAGAATGTGAATGAAATAATTGTGGAAGAGCTGGAAATACCTGTTCCACTGGGTGACCCGTTTATATTGTTGCACAATGGGACTTATTATGCTTATGGTACTCACTCGGATGAAGGAATAGAGGTTTATATCTCGGATAATTTAAAAACGTGGAAATATAAAGGGCTGGCTTTGAATAAGAAGGATTCATGGGCAGACCGTTGGTTTTGGGCACCGGAAGTATATGAAGTGAATGGTAAATTTTATATGTATTATTCGGCAGATGAGCATATTTGTGTAGCAGTGGCAGATTCCCCTGTAGGACCATTTATACAAAATAAGCAAGAACCTATGATTGTTGAGGAGAAATGTATTGATAATTCTTTTTTCATGGATGATGACGGTACTCCTTATTTGTCATTTGTCCGTTTTAATGATGGGAATAATGTATGGATAGCCGAGTTGGAAAAAGATTTGATAACCCTTAAGAAAGAAACGATGCGCCCTTGTATTCATGTTTCACAGGCTTGGGAGGAAGTGTGGCCTCGAGTCAATGAAGGTTCTTATATTCTCAAACACAATGGAATTTATTATATGACTTATTCTGCGAATAGTTATGAAAGTCCATTCTATGGTGTAGGTTGTGCTACAGCTACCGATATAATGGGGGAATGGGCTAAATACGACGAAAATCCATTATTGCAAAATCCTGGTGGGTTGGTAGGTGTAGGGCATAGCGCCATGTTCACTGATAAAGAGGGAAAACTTCGTATTGTATTCCATGCCCACAAAGATAAAAGTAATATTCATCCGCGTGCTATGTATATTGGTACGGTAAATTTTGAGAATGTGAATGGAACAGACCGTATGAGAATCAGTAAAGAATATATAACTCCTAAATTACTGCAATGAGAAAAAATTTGATCCTGTCTATCTGCTTTTGTTTGGTGTCTTGCTCATCATCGTCTGCGCAAGAAGAAATACCTGATGGTGATAAAACCAGCTATTACCGGAATCCGGTGATAGATTATAGTCTGCCCGATCCTACTATTATAGAAGGTGGTGATGGTTATTATTATTTGTATGCAACCGAAGATATTCGTAATTTGCCGATCCATCGTTCCAAGGATTTGATTAATTGGGAATGGGTAGGTACAGCATTCACGGATCGAACGCGTCCTGATTTTGAACCGGGTGGAGGCTTATGGGCTCCGGATATCAATAAGATAGGTGATACGTATGTACTTTATTATTCTATGTCTAAATGGGGAGGTGAGTGGACCTGTGGTATCGGTTGCGCTACGGCAGACAAACTTTCGGGGCCATTTAAAGACCATGGTCTGATGTTTCGGAGTAACGAGATTAATGTACAGAATTCTATTGACCCTTTCTATATAGAAGATGCCGGAAAGAAATTTTTGTTTTGGGGCAGCTTTCGGGGCATTTATGGCATTGAATTAAGTGAGGACGGTCTTTCAGTAAAACAAGGGGAGAAGCCTCGGCAGGTGGCTGGTACAGCTTATGAAGGAACTTATATTCATAAAAAAGAAGGTTTTTACTATTTTTTTGCTTCCATAGGGACTTGCTGTGAAGGATTGAATAGCACTTACACTACTGTAGTTGCTCGTTCAGAAAATTTGTTTGGACCTTATGTTGATAAGAACGGGAGGACAATGATGGATAACCAACATGAAGTGTTGATTCATAAGAATAGTTCGTTTGTGGGAACAGGACACAATTCGGAGATTGTGACTGATAAAGTGGGTAATGATTGGGTATTTTATCATGCAGTGGCCACAAAGCATCCTGAAGGGCGTGTTTTGATGATGGATAAAATAAGTTGGAAAGACGGATGGCCTGTGGTAGCTACGGATTCTCCCTCATTGAAATCGGAAAAACCTGTATTGTAATTAATAAATACATAAAAATATGAATTGGAAAAACTTTGTATGTAGTGTGGTGTGTCTGGCAGGAATGACTTGTGCGGAAGCTGTGAACTATACACCGGAAAATGTTTCGGCTTCCATTGCTTTGAAAGTGCCTGGTAATGATGCGAAGCGGTATCCGCTGACTTTGCAGCAATTGGATAATAGTAATTTTGAATATCAGTGGGTGGCGGCCGATAAATTACCTGTGGTGATTTATCAGAATGTTGAAGAAAAAGACGGCAACCAGCGTATTGTCATTTTTATGACTGCATTGGATGATGTTTATTTCAATTTTGGTGAGCAGGTAATGACTGGTTGTCATCATGATGATTGTTTGTTTTATATGCCTGGATTTTGGTATCGTCGTAACTTGCGTTCTCCTCAAGAAGCGCCGTCTTTTCATACCTCGGATAGCTGGTTGGTTCGTGAAGACCGTTTAAGTACTCCCTTGACTGCTATTTTTGATGAAAAGAATAGGAAAACATATTCTGTTATCCGGCTGGATAATATGGCTTCGGATGCTTTGACTACCCATAAGGAAGGGGAAGTGATATTGTCTGGTAAAACCTCTATAGGTTATACAGGATTTGAAAACCTCTCGGGTATCGCTTCTTTGTCTTTTGGGTTTCCTTACAAGGAAGCTCCTAAAACTTATATTCGTAAATTGACATTGGCTCCTTCGGTTGAGGCCTATCAATTATTACGTAAAGGTGAGAGTCTTTCTCTGACTTGGGAATTACATGAGTCGGAAATTGCTGATTTTTCAGAATGTGTGCAGCATATTTGGGAATATTCTTATGATACAAACTGTCCTCAAATTGTAAATACACCTTATTCTCCTGAGAAAATGAAGGAAGTGATGAGTAATTTCTTCGTGGAAAGCTTTGTCGGAAATACTCCTACTCATTATTATTCGGGGGTGGAATTGCGTACGGCTACTTGTGACCAAACGGATGTTGCCGAAGTGGGTTTTGTGGGACGTACTTTGTTGAATGCTTTTAATGCATTGGAATATGGAGAACAGCAGCGTCGTACGGATTTGGTGACGAATGCTTATAAAATTTTTGATTCTTATTTGCAGAATGGATTTTCGGAAACGGGTTTCTTTAATGAAGTAGTACATTATAGGCGTAATTTTGTAGAGTCTGTTCATAGTATCCGCCGTCAGTCTGAAGGGGTATATGCCCTGCTTCATTTTTTGAATTACGAAAGACTGCAAGGTCGTAAACATCCTGAGTGGGAAAAGCGTATAAAAAGTATGTTGGATATGTTTCTGCGTTTACAAAATAAGGACGGTAGTTTTCCTCGTAAGTTTAAAGATGACTTTTCTATTGTAGACAAGAGTGGGGGAAGTACCCCTTCGGCAACTTTGCCATTGGTTATGGGATATAAATATTTTAAGGATAAACGGTATTTGGCAAGTGCAAAACATACGGTGGAGTATTTGGAAAAGGAATTGATTTCGAAGTCCGATTATTTTTCTTCTACTTTGGATGCTAATTGCGAGGATAAAGAGGCATCTTTGTATGCGTCAACTGCCGCTTACTATCTGGCTTTAGCTACAAAAGGAGCTGAACGAGCCCATTATGCTGGGTTGGCGAGGAAGGCAGCTTATTTTGCATTGTCATGGTACTATACATGGGATGTTCCTTTTGCCCCCGGTCAGATGTTGGGTGATTTAGAGTTGAAAACTAGAGGTTGGGGAAATGTTTCTGTAGAAAACAACCATATTGATGTCTTTATCTTTGATTTCGCTGACGTATTGAACTGGTTGGCAAAAGAATATAATGAAAAGCGTTTTTCGGATTTTTCTCAGGTAATCAGTACATCAATGCGTCAGTTGTTACCCTATGAAGGGCATCGATGTGGTATTGCCAAAACAGGATATTATCCGGAGGTTGTCCAGCATACTAACTGGGACTACGGTAAGAATGGTAAAGGCTATTATAATGATATTTTTGCTCCGGGATGGACAGTGGCTTCATTGTGGGAATTATTTTCTCCGGGACGTGCCGAGAAGTTCTTGAAAAAATAGTTTGAAAATTGATAATTTATTATGATGTTAAGTGATTAGCATTTCATTTAAAACTTGATTTTCTTTTCTTTTGTAGGGAAAGGTATGTCCTTTTTCAGAAAATCAGCTTTCTCTTTAAGGAAGGATACCTGAAGTATATTAAAAAGCCGGGGATTGTCTTTACAGATGTTCCCGGCATAATTTTTTACCGTCACTGGCATTATTGTTCTGACTTTACATCTCTTATTGAGTAAAACAAGTAAAAGAAAGAATTTCTCTATGTTAAGATAACAGTTTACTTTAAATTCTTAACTTTGTTCCCCTTGAAAAATGATTGTTACAAGATAATTTAACAGCTAAAATGCAACAATATAAAAGACCGGAAGCTATAAAACGTATGAATGAGTTGGCGGGTAGCCGGAAGCCTTTCCTTTTTATTATAGATTATAAACAGCAGTGTTCTTTGATAGAGGAAATAAGCCGGATTGATTCTACCCGTTGCCGTTATAACTTTAATGGAGTGAAAAATGTGGATACTGTAACAGAAAGTTACAGTGGGCGGATAGACTGGAACTTTGTTCCAATGTCTTTGGCAGACTACCGGCAGGCTTTTGAAATCGTAAAACGGAATATTCTGGCAGGTAACAGCTATCTCGCTAATTTGACTTGCAAAGTTCCTGTCAGTACTAATCTTACTTTGGAGGATGTGTTCCGGTACTCCAAAGCGCTTTATAGACTTTGGTTGAAAGATAAATTGGTCTGTTTCTCACCCGAAATTTTTGTTCGTATAGAAGATGGCGAGATAAAATCTTTCCCCATGAAAGGAACGATTGACGCTACCTTACCTGATGCGGAAAAACTGTTGATGGATGATCCTAAAGAAACTGCCGAACATGCTACTATTGTAGATCTGATTCGTAATGATTTGAGTATGGTGGCGGAACAGGTGAGAGTTGTCCGGTATCGTTATTGTGACCGGCTTGAAACCAATAAGGGGCCTATCTTTCAGACAAGCTCCGAAATATGTGGTGTCTTGCCCGATGATTACCCGTCGCATATAGGAGATATTATATTTCGTTTGTTACCGGCCGGTTCCATAACTGGAGCGCCCAAATCCAAGACGATAGATATTATTGAAGAAGCGGAGAGTTATGAGCGTGGATTTTATACGGGTATAATGGGCTATTGTGACGGCAGGACTTTAGACAGTGCGGTGATGATCCGTTTTTTAGAACAGGAAGGAGAGAATCTTTATTATAAGGCGGGGGGAGGAATCACTTCAAAGAGTGATTTACAAAGTGAATATAATGAAATGATACAGAAGATTTATGTACCCATTTATTGAAACTATACGGATAGAACAAGGAAAAGCGTGTAATTTGTCTTATCATAATGAAAGACTGAACAATACCCTTCATCATTTCTGGCCAGACTGTGCCGGCATAGAATTAGGTGAATACCTGAAATTGACACCGGAGATGAGCGGAATGAAATGTAGGGTGATTTATGATGGCGGTGGAATAAAAGAAATTAGTTATGAAGCCTATCAGATGCGTCCGGTACATTCTTTGCAGTTGGTTTATTCGGATGATATAGATTATACTTATAAAAGTACAGACAGGGAAGCTTTAAACCGGCTTTTTGCCTGCCGTGGAGAACGGGATGATATTTTAATTGTCAGACGCGGACTGCTGACTGATACTTCCATAGCTAATATTGCCTTGTTTGATGGTAAGGATTGGTTTACACCTAAATTACCTTTGTTGAGAGGAACTTGCCGTACAGCATTGATTGACAGCGGAATTATAAAAGAAAAAAATATCCGGCCGGAAGAACTATCTTCTTATTCTTTTGTTAGGTTATTTAACGCTATGATTAAATGGGGAGCGTTGGAACTTTCTACCGGAACCATTTATGAATAATAAGAAAGAAGGTGGAATTTTGAAGATTTTTGTTTGTTTCCTTAAATAATTTGCTATATTTGCAAAAAAAATATAAATACAGGTAGGGTATGAGATTGCGGACAGTTGCCAAGTTGGGTATGGTGCTATCAGTGGTATTGTTTTGTACGGCTGTGGGCTTTTACGGCTTTGCTAAATTAAGCCTGACGGATAAGAGTCGTGAGATCAATCTCTTCTCACTTGTACCGGCTGATTGCATCGGTGTGTTGGAGAGTGATAATATTAATTATTTTCTGAATGAATTTCCTCAACTGAATTATTCTGAAGAATTGGGTAATTTCCAGTTTCCCGGTTTATTTAATTATGTGTTGGGAGGTTTGAACGAATATACCACTAATACTGCTCATGGTCTGAGCAGTAAGATGAGCCGGGTGGTGGTCAGTTTCCATTCTCCGGGTACTCCGCGTGACCAGGTGGTATATTTCCGTATGGGGGCTGATGATAAGGAAACATTGGGAGATATGTTGTTAGAGAGAACTCCGGGAAGTTTTTCACCTAAAAAAGAAAAATACAGAGGAAAAAATATAGCAGTCTATCCGTTGGGCAATAATGATTTTCTAGCTGTCTATAGTGAGGCGGGGTTCTATGTGGTGAGTTATCAGAAAAGTTTGATAGAGAAAGTGATTGATGCGCGTGAGGATGAGGAGAAAGCATTGAGCAATGATCCCGTGTTTGCCAAAGCGATGCAGAAAAAGAAAACGCATAATTTCCTGACTTTATACGGACGTACACCGTCTATGCCTTTCCTGCAGGATAATAGTAGCTGTTGGAGTGAGTTTGATTTTCACATGAACAGCGATGTGGTGTATCTCACTGGAGATACTTTTATGCCTGATTCATGCGGTTGTGTGAACCAGATGGCCGAAAAATTGAAAAATATTCCAGATATAAGGGAAGATAGTTTGATTATTTCTGCTGATAAAGATTCCATGGCAGATTATATGGAAGAGGCATACGAAAGAAATAGCAGGACATTGTTCAATGAATGTGTAGCTAATCTTTCACGTGACGCAGCCTTTATGCTTGTGGCGGACATGAACAAGATTTCCCGCAACCCGGAACGTTTCGAGCCTTATTTGCCGGCATTTCTGTTGGAAAATGCTCCTTTATTCCATTCGTTTATTCTTTCAACCCAATTGTCAGTTGTAAACGATCGGCTTTCCCATATCATGGTGCTGACATATAAAGATTAGCGCAACTTATGTTGGTGGAAGTGAGGGGCCACTTTGCTTCTAAAATAAAATAACGAGATAACAGTGAGTGCAGCTCCGAATAGATAAGCCATCTTGAAGGTGGCTATTTCTGCTATATATCCGCCCAATAACATGCCGGCGCCTATACCTACATCCCACGAAGTCAAGTAGGTGCTAGTTGCCGTACCACGCTGGTTGTTGGGGGCCAAGTTCACAAACAGCGTGTTATAGGCAGGAAACATGGTTCCGAACCCAATACCTAGTAAAAGAGCTATGGTGAACAGAAAATAAGTGGTCCATTGCAGACTCCATGTTGTCAGCCATCCGCATGAACTCAAACCGAAGAAACAGAAGCAGACCAGATACAGGCCGGCTTCAATAACTTGAGTAACCATTCCCCGGTCTACCAGGCGTCCGGAGAAAAGACGGGAAACTGCCATTCCCAATGCCATAAAGGTGAAAAAGAAACCGGTAGATGCCTGGATACCTATTTGTTTGGCATACATTGCAACGTAATTGGTGGTCATGCCATAAGGGATGGATAGTAATAACAAACTGAAACCTGCCGGTATTCCTTTAAGCAAAATGAAACGGTCCAATGATATAGGTTCTCGTTTTACAGGAGGTTTGTAGGTGGTCTTTACCAATGAGGCGCAGAGAAATCCTATCAGGCAGGAACCTAATGAGCAACAGAAGATAAGCGTATAGTCTGCTCCTGCATCATGCAGGAAGAGTCCGGTCATCGGTCCGATGGACATGGCTATATTGTTTGCCAGCCCATAATATCCTAATCCTTCCCCACGGCGTGAAGAAGGCATGATATCAATGACAATGGTATTTCCGCTGACTGTCACCATGCCGAACGATACTCCGTGTATAATGCGGAATAAAATAAATAAGGTGAGTGTTCCTGCAATGAGATATCCTCCGAAGATGGCGGTAAAAGTGAAATAAGCCAACAGATAAAGCGGTTTGCGGGCAAAGGTATCTAACAGATAGCCGGAGAAAGGCCGTATGCACAGGGCGGCAATGGTGTAACAAGAAAGTACGGCCCCTATAGTTGTTTTGTTAGCGTCGAAAACTTCCGCCAAGTAGAAAGGTAATACAGGCATCACTAACCAGAATCCAAAGAATAATAGAAAATTGGCTGCCAGTATTTCTATATAATTTTTGGTAATCAGCTTGTCCTTCATGAGCAATAATGTGCTAATATGTCAATGTATCAATATGCTAATGTGGCAATATGTTAATATGCCAATTGACCGCGTTCTATTCCGCATGGCAATTGGCATATCAGCACATGGTCACATTGACACTATTAATTGGCTGCTTCGAATTCTTTCAAGAAGCGAGTATCGTTTTCAGAGAATAATCGTAAATCGTTTACACGATATTTCAAGTTGGTGATGCGTTCAATACCCATACCTAGCGCATAGCCTGAGTAAACTTTGCTGTCAATGCCGTTGGCTTCCAATACATTCGGATCCACCATACCACATCCCAGAATTTCCACCCAGCCTGTGCCTTTACAGAACGGACAACCTTTTCCGCCGCAAATATTGCAACTGATATCCATTTCGGCACTTGGTTCGGTGAACGGGAAATAGGACGGACGCAAACGGATTTGAGTATCTTCGCCGAACATTTCTTTGGCAAACAATAGCAATACCTGCTTTAAATCAGTGAATGATACATTCTTGTCAATGTAGAGTGCTTCCACTTGATGGAAGAATGCATGGGCACGATAACTGATCGCTTCATTGCGGTATACACGTCCCGGACAGATGATGCGGATAGGAGGTTGCGAATGTTCCATAGCTCTTGCCTGTACGGAAGAAGTGTGAGTGCGAAGCACGATGTTCTTTTTCACATCTTCCTGATTGGCTTCGATGAAGAAAGTATCTTGCATATCACGTGCAGGATGGTCTTCGGCAAAATTCATGGCAGTGAATACGTGCAAGTCGTCTTCTATTTCGGGACCGTCGGCAATGCTGAAGCCCAGTCGATGGAATATATCAATAATTTCATTTTTTACAATGCTCAGCGGGTGGCGTGTTCCCAGTTCGATGGGATAAGCCGTACGCGTAAGATCCATTTCGGCGGCACCGTTATCTTGGGTTTCAAAAACTTCTTTCAATGTAGCGATACGTTCCTGAGCCTTGTTTTTCAGCTCGTTCAGTTTCATGCCCACCTCTTTTTTCTGCTCGGCAGGTACGTTGCGGAAGTCTGCCATCAACTCATTAATCGCTCCTTTTTTGCTAAGATATTTAATGCGCAAGGCTTCCAATTCTTCCGCATTGGCTGCTTGCAAGCCTTCAATTTCCTGAAGTAATTGTTCTATTTTAGCTAACATAGTTTCTTCTTTATTTTTTAATGACCGCAAAGTTAGCGAATTAAACCCATATATTTTGCTGAAAACTAAAAAAAACGATATTTTTGCATCGATTTTTTCTAAATATAGAAAATGAGAAAACTAATAATCGGAGTTTGTCTGCTTATGCTGATAAGCTCCTGTGGAGGTGGAAAAAAGAAAATGGACCCCTTCGAGACGCTTACTGAGGAGATTGATTCGCTGACTGCACCCCCGGACACAACAGAAGCGATGGCTGCGGTAGAGGAAGAACCAATGGTTCCCGCTACGGCCGACGAAAGTTTTGCCGACTTTTTCTACAATTTTGCCAGTGATGAAAAGTTACAATTGTCACGCATCGTGTTCCCTTTGCCGTATTATACAATGGAAAAGAAAGAGCACATTGAAAAGGACCAATGGAAACACGATCCTTTATTCAGCCGGCAAGATGCCTATACAGTTCTGTTCGATAAGGCGGAAGATATGGAAATGGAGAAAGATACGGGGCTTACCAGTGTCAAGATAGAATGGATTTACTTGAAGAAGGGAAAAATCAAGCGGTACTATTTTGAGCGTCTGAAGGGGCTGTGGAAACTGGAAGCCATAGATTTCGCGGATATGCCGAGAGAGGATACCGGTAAGGAGGACTTCTTTGAGTTTTATGAACGTTTTGCCAATGATTCGGTTTTCCAGTTGTCACGTTTGCACGAACCGTTGAAGTTTGTGACTGCTGATCCCGAAGACGAGTTTCAGATACTGGAAACGACTTTGGAGGCCGGACAATGGTTCGCATTCCAGCCTGTGTTGCCTCGTGAGAATTTGACAAATGTGAACTATGGCCAGAACGAGAATGTGCATTCCAATACGAAAGTGATTGAAATGAAAGGTTTTGGCAATGGATTTAATAATACGCTCTATTTTGAACGGCGGCACGGTCTATGGAAACTGATGCAGTTTGAGGATCTGAGCGATTGATTTGATTGTAAATGAAGGAAATAAAAGACTATTCTCTGTTGCCTCATAATACATTTGGTATGGATGTGAAGGCATCTTTGTTTGTGGAATATGAATCGGTGACAGAGCTGCAATCCATCTTGTCGGATAAAAACCTGATGGCCGGTAACTGGTTGCATATCGGCGGAGGAAGCAATTTGCTTTTTAAAGGTGATTATGCAGGGACTGTCCTGCATTCGGCTATCCGGGGGTATGAGGTGGTTGCTGAAAACGAACAGGAAATAGAGGTAAGGGCAGGAGCCGGTGAGGTGTGGGATGATTTTGTGGCATATACCGTGAAGAACAGTTGGTATGGTGCTGAAAATCTGTCATTGATTCCCGGTGAAGTGGGTGCTTCTGCCGTTCAGAATATCGGTGCGTATGGTGTTGAGGCAAAAGATTTGATTGTAAGTGTGGAAACCGTCGAGGTGGAAACCGGCAGGAAACGGATTTTTACCAAAGAGGAATGCCGTTATGCTTATCGTGAAAGCATTTTCAAGAAAGATTTGAAAGGTAAATATATAGTGACTTACGTCACTTATCGTTTAAGTAAGCAGCCGGTTTTTAATCTGGAGTATGGAAATGTGCGTGGCGAATTGGAAAAGCGAGGAGGTGAGGTGGCATTGGAGAATGTAAGGAAGGTGATTATTGCCGTGCGTGAAGCCAAGTTGCCCGATCCCCGGGTGCAGGGAAATGCCGGAAGTTTCTTTATGAATCCGATTGTTCCACGCAGGCAGTTTGAAATAGTACAGCAACAGTATCCTGATATGCCACATTATGAAGTGGATGGCAATCGGGTGAAGATTCCTGCTGCATGGATGATAGACCGTTGCGGCTGGAAAGGCAAACAAATAGGGCGCGCGGGTGTTCATTCTAAACAGGCGTTGGTCTTGGTGAACTGTGGAGGCGCTACGGGAGATGAAGTGATTGCTCTTGCCAGACGGATACAGGAGTCTGTGCTTCAAAAGTTCGGGGTAGCTATCTCTCCCGAAGTGAATTTTATATAAAGTATAATATGAAGATTACAATACTAGGCAGCGGAACGTCTACGGGAGTACCCGAAATAGGGTGCACATGTCTGGTATGTACCAGCAGCGATCCCCGGGACAACCGTTTGCGTTGTTCGGGACTGATAGAAACGGAAGGGCTCCGGATTCTGATAGATTGTGGTCCCGATTTCCGTGAACAGATGATACGGTTGAACGATTTCAAACCGTTGGACGGTGTTTTGATTACTCACGAACACTATGACCATGTAGGAGGCGTGGATGATTTGCGTCCTTTCTGTCGTTTTCGTGATGTGCCGGTTTATGCCGAACAATATACAGCAGAGCGTTTACGCCAGCGTATTCCTTATTGTTTTGCCGAACATCTTTATCCGGGAGTTCCCCGTATTACATTAGAGGAAATTGTTCCCGGTTCTCCTTTTATTATCGGCAATCCCGAAGGAAACAAAGTAGAAGTGACACCTCTTCGGGTAATGCACGGCAAATTGCCCATTTTGGGATACCGTATCGGCAAGATGGCATGGATTACCGATATGCTGACGATGCCCGGGGCTGAATATGATTTGTTGCAAGGACTGGATGTGTTGGTAATGAATGCATTGCGTCCCCAGCCTCATAATACCCACCAGAATTTGAAGGAGGCTTTGGACAATGCACAAAGAATAGGAGCCGGGGAAACTTATTTTATTCACATGAGTCATCATATGGGATTACATGCTGATGCTGAACGGTTATTGCCGCCGCATGTGCATTTTGCATACGATGGAATGAGAATTAGTTTATAAAGCCGGCTTCAACGAATACCGGCACAATCCGTTCAATCCGCATTCCGAACATTTCGGTGTCCGTGCCATACAAACATATCTTCCGTGTAAAATAAGCCAATGATGTGCGGTGGGCACAATCTCCTTCGGAATATACTTCATCAGATATTTCTCGGTAGCCAGCGGTGTGGTGCAGGTTTGAGGAACCAGTCCGATGCGGTGGCTCACGCGGAACACATGTGTATCTACTGCCATGGCCGCTTTGTTGAATACTACACTTTGAATGACATTAGCCGTCTTGCGTCCCACTCCCGGCAGTTTAATCAGTTCTTCCAATGTTCCCGGTACTTCGCTATGAAAATCCTTCACCAGCATTTGCGCCATGCCTACTAGATGTTTTGCCTTGTTGTTGGGATAACTTACACTCCGTATGTATTCATAAATCACTTCCGGCGTCGAAGCGGCCAGTGCCTCAGGAGTCGGGAAATCCCGGTAAAGAGGAGGGGTGATCATATTTACCCGTTTGTCCGTGCATTGTGCACTCAGGATAACGGCTATCAACAACTCGAATGGGTTATTGTAATGAAGTTCAGTTTCGGCAACAGGTATCGTTTCTTGAAAATAAGCGATCACCTTGTTATAAAGTTCTTGTTTTTTCATATTACCTTCTTTTTTCGGTTGCAAATATAATTGATAAATCAATAAGGTAGAATTATTCGGGCAATTCATTTGTTTAGTTGAGTAAACTTCTTATATTTGCATAAATATATTAGATTTATGCAGCTTAACGTAAAGAATGAAACTTCTACATTGAAAGCTGTGGTGCTTGGACAACCCGGTTCCATAGGGAAGGTCCCCACGCTGGAAGAAACTTATGACGCCAAGTCATACGAGTCCGTATTGCATAACATATATCCCCATGAAGAAGATATTTTCAAAGAGATGAGATGCTTTGAAAGCGTATTGTTGAAATATGGGGTACAGGTCTATCGCCCGTGGACACTGGAGAATTGTAATCAGGTGTTTGCCCGTGATGTGGGGTTTGTGATTGACGACAAGATTATTGTTTCCAACATCATCCCCAACAGGGAAGATGAGAAGGAAGCTTACGAAGTGGTCTATAATCAGATAGCTTATAACAAAATTTTCAACCTTCCCGAAAAGGCGCACGTAGAGGGAGGTGATGTGGTGCTTTACAATAATATTGTGTTTGTAGGCCTTTATACCCAGCCCGATTATCCGCAGATGAAGACGGCACGTACCAACCGATATGCTTTTTCCTTTCTGAAAGAAATCTGTCCGGGGAAGATATTCATCCCCTTGGAGCTGAAAAAACATAATACAGATCCACGTGCGGGGATTCTGCATCTGGATTGTACCTTTATGCCGGTAGGGAAAGGGCATGCGATTATTTATAAGGACGGATTTATGTATCCTCAGGATTATCATACTCTGCTCGATTTGTTCGGCAGGGAGAATGTATTTGAAATAACGCGGGAAGAGATGTACTATATGAATACGAATGTCTTTTCCATCTCTCCTGAGGTGGTGGTTTCTGAAAAGAACTTTATCCGCCTGAATACCTTTATGGAAGAGGTATGGGGAATGACGGTAGAGCGTGTACCTTATTATGAAATATCTAAGATGGGCGGACTGTTGCGCTGCTCCACCTTACCATTAATCCGAGAAAATGACTAAACAAACAACAAACCACATTTTGATGGTGGAACCCGTAGCCTTCGGGTTCAATGAAGAAACAGCGGCCAACAATTATTTCCAGCAGCGGACAGTTGCGGCAGGTGAGACAGTACAAGCTTGTGCCTTGAAGGAATTTCGGGGCATGGTGGATAAGTTGCGTGCAAACGGCATAGAGGTAATAGTGGTGCAGGATACCCCGATACCTCATACTCCGGATTCCATATTTCCGAACAACTGGGTGTCCTTTCACGACGACGGAACGGTGGTGCTGTATCCTATGTTTGCGGAAAACCGCAGGGCGGAAAGACGGGCGGATATCTTGCAGCGGATAGAGTCGGAGGGGTTCAGCATCCGTCGGAAGGTAGATTATACAGGTTTTGAGGAAGAAAACCGCTTCCTGGAGGGGACCGGGGGAATCATTCTGGACCGAGTGAACCGTTATGCATACGCGGCTTTGTCGCAACGGGTGGACGAAGCATTATTGGGTCGGTTCTGCAAGGAACAGAACTTTATTCCAGTGCCCTTTCGCGCCTATCAGACTGTAAACGGACAACGTCTGCCCATTTATCATACCAACGTCATGATGTGTGTGGCAACAGATTATGCGGTCGTTTGTCTGGACAGCATTGATGATGTGGAAGAGCGTGAGCAGGTTTGCCACATCTTGCGGCAGACAGGGAAAGAAATCATCGCCATCTCCGAGGAACAGATGCATCACTTTGCCGGAAATATGCTTCAGGTGGAGAACGGGAAAGGTGCATTGTTTCTAGTGATGTCTCAAAGTGCTTACGATTCGTTGCATGAAGACCAGTTACAACGGCTGTCTAAGTATAACGCATTACTTTCCATGCCCATCCCTACCATTGAAACTTTGGGAGGAGGAAGTGCCCGTTGTATGATGGCGGAAATATTCTTGAAGAAAGAAAAACATTAAATAATAAAAAGCTTATGGATGCAAAATTATCGGCAGCTCAATTAATGGAGCTTGAGAACAAACATGGAGCACACAATTATCATCCTGTTCCTGTGGTATTGGATAAAGGAGAAGGTGTGTTTGTATGGGATGTGGAAGGAAAGAAATATTATGATTTCCTTTCCGCTTATTCGGCGGTGAACCAAGGACATTGTCATCCGCGTATTATTGATACGTTGGTAAAACAGGCGCGAAAGCTGACTTTGACTTCACGCGCTTTTTATAACAGCCAGTTGGGACGGTATGAAGAATTTGTCACCCGTTATTTCGGATATGACAAGGTTTTACCGATGAATACGGGAGCCGAGGCGGTAGAAACCGCATTGAAGCTTTGCCGCAAATGGGCGTATGAAGTAAAAAAGCTTCCCAAGGATACGGCGGAAATCGTTGTATGCCGGAATAATTTTCATGGGCGTACTACCACTATCGTTTCTTTCTCCATTGATCCGGACGCTTACAATAACTACGGACCTTTTACTCCCGGCTTTGTTGTGATTCCTTACAATGATGCCGAAGCGCTGGCGAAAGTGCTGGACGAACATCCCCATGTGGCCGGATTCCTGGTTGAGCCCATTCAGGGAGAAGCAGGTGCTTATGTACCCGATGAGGGATATTTGAAAAAATGTTACGACTTGTGTCGTGCCCACAATGTACTTTTTATAGCCGATGAAGTGCAGACCGGCATTGCCCGTACAGGCAAATTGCTGGCTTGTGACTATGAGAATGTTCATCCGGATATCCTGATTTTGGGAAAGGCTTTATCGGGTGGGGCCTGTCCTGTTTCTGCAGTATTATCATGCAATGAAGTGATGGATGTTATCCGTCCGGGGCAACATGGCTCCACTTTTGGCGGAAATCCTATTGCTGCGGCAGTGGCTGTTACGGCGCTGGAGGTGGTACGGGACGAACAGTTGGCGGACAGGGCATACAGACTGGGATTGATATTCCGGGAAGAGATGAGAAAACTGTGTGAAACATCTCGTGTGGCTTCTTTTGTCCGGGGCAAGGGATTGTTGAATGCGTTGATAATCAATAATGATGAAACGAAGGATTTGGCGTGGGAAATTTGCTTGAAATTGGCCGAAAACGGCTTGCTGGCCAAACCGACACATACGAATATTATTCGTTTTGCTCCGCCATTGGTGATTACAGAGGAACAATTAAAGGAGTGTATCGAAATTATAAAGAAGACGATTGCTTTGTTTGAATAAAGGATTTTTTATCCTGTCTTTTAGGGGTGGATTCAATCTGCCCCTCTAATCGTTTTCACTGATACCCACCTGTTTATGACGCTTCATCTTTCACTGTTCCATACTGTTTGGCAATCAAGGAAGTATAGAAAATGTAATTATTTGATGAGGCTGTTCTTCTTGATAAGAATATTTAATGCAGTTATATCCGGTTAACTCGGAAATAATTTCTATCTTTGCACCCCGAATTAAAAAATAGACGTATGATGCCGTGAATAGCGGTCGTGTATTCTAGAACACCACGTAAAAAACAGGAGAAATGAAGAATAATAACACTGTATCTGTATCGTTCATGTTGCTTGGCATACTGTTTTGTGTATGTCTTGTCGCAGCAAATTTATTGGAGACCAAAGTAGTCCAGATCTGGAAAATTACGGCAACTGCCGGATTGGTTGTATTTCCTATCTCTTACATTATCAATGATTGTATAGCCGAAGTATGGGGCTTCCGCAAGGCACGTCTTATCATCTGGATGGGCTTTGCCATGAATTTCATGGTGGTAGCTTTGGGGCAGCTTGCCATTCTGATGCCCGCAGCTCCGTTTTGGGAAGGAGAGGAGGGCTTCAACTTCGTTTTCGGCATGGCGCCCCGCATCGCTGTAGCCAGTCTGACCGCTTTCTTGGTCGGCTCTTTTCTGAATGCCTATGTAATGAGTAAAATGAAGCTGGCCTCGGGGGGAAAGAACTTTTCACTTCGTGCTATCACTTCTACCTTGGTGGGTGAGAGTGCCGATTCCATGATTTTCTTTCCTGTTGCCTTCGGAGGTTTGATGCCTGCCGGTGAACTGATAAAGATGATGGTTATTCAGGCGGTGCTCAAGACACTCTATGAAATTATTATCCTGCCTGTTACCATCCGTGTGGTAAATTACATCAAGAAGGTGGATGGCAGTGATGTCTTTGATGAGCATATCTCATACAATGTATTAAAAATCAAAGAACTTTAATAAGTTGCTGATGTGTCAGTGTGCCGGTTAGCCAATTACCATGCGGTATATGGCGCAGCATATCCACATAGCGCAGCAATTGGCACATTAGTAAATTGAAAAATTATCAACAATGAATAAAAGTGACGCATTGGTTGTGTTCAGCGGAGGGCAGGACTCAACCACGTGCCTGTTTTGGGCAAAAAAACATTTCCGCAAAGTGTATGCTTTAAGTTTTATCTATGGACAAAAGCATGTGAAGGAAGTGGAGCTGGCCCGTGCTATTGCCGGAAAGGCAGGTGTGGAGTTTAAAGCGATGGATGTTTCCTTTATAGGCAACCTGGGTAAAAATTCGCTGACAGATACTACGATAACGATGGATGAGGTGAAGCCTGCCGATAGTTTCCCTAATACGTTTGTGCCGGGGCGGAATTTGTTCTTTCTGAGCATTGCAGCTGTCTATGCACGCGAATTGGGGATCAATCATATCGTGACCGGTGTGTCGCAGACAGACTTCAGCGGTTATCCCGATTGTCGGGATGCTTTTATCAAGTCACTGAATGTGACGTTGAACCTTGCCATGGACGAGCAGTTCGTGCTTCACACTCCGCTGATGTGGATTGATAAAGCGGAAACATGGGCGTTGGCGGACGAATTGGGCGTGCTCGATTTGATCCGGCATGAAACGTTGACTTGCTATAATGGCGTACAGGGAGATGGCTGCGGTCATTGCCCGGCCTGTAAGCTCCGTCGTGAAGGATTGGAAAAGTATCTGGAGATAAAGGCGGAAAGAGAGAAACGATAGGATAAATGAATGTGTTTTCTCCTTGTATGAAAGGTGTTTTCTTTTTGCCGAGTATATTGTTTCACTTTAGTGAGCAAGTTTTATCACTAGAGTGAAGAAATTTCATCACTTTAGTGGTACAACTTCATCACTCTAGTGAAACGATCTGCTCGAAGCGGGGAGAGAATTTCTTTTCTAAGGTATGATAGAGAAAACATGAATATGAAAAAAATAACTTTAATGGAAAGAAAAGATGAATTGACCCTTCTCGGGGCGAAGACCGAGTACAGGCAGGATTATGCTCCCGAAGTGTTGGAGTCCTTTGTGAACAAACATCCCGGAAACGACTATTGGGTACGTTTTAACTGTCCCGAATTTACCAGCCTGTGTCCTATTACAGGACAGCCCGATTTTGCGGAAATCCGTATCTCCTACCTGCCTGATGTGAAAATGGTGGAGAGCAAGAGCTTGAAGCTGTATTTGTTTAGTTTCCGTAATCATGGCGATTTTCATGAAGATTGCGTGAATATCATCATGAAAGATTTGATTAAGCTGATGGATCCTAAATATATTGAGGTGACGGGCATTTTTACTCCGCGCGGTGGTATTTCCATTTATCCGTACTGTAATTACGGCCGTCCGGGTACTAAGTATGAGGAATTGGCGGAGTATCGGATGCGTAATCACGATTTATAGTTGTATCTCTTGGAATGAATAGAGAGATTGTGGACTCAAATATTTGCTGGTTCTGAAAATTTGTTCTATTTTTGCACTCCGAAAAAAGGAGAGGTGCTCGAGTGGTTGAAGAGGCACGCCTGGAAAGCGTGTATACCCCAAAAGGGTATCCGGGGTTCGAATCCCCGTCTCTCCGCGAAAGTAGAAAAGTTAAAGTTGTAGATTCTTGAATTTGAACGATTCAAGAATTTTTCTTTTTCTAGTATTTTCCTTCATCTTTTCAAGGAGCTTATGTTAAATTGGAATCCGGTAATTTGATTTATGAAGACAATTTCGATATATGATTCGTTGCTTGTTTTAGGGCGTGGAATAGGACAAGTCATGTTTCAGAATAATGCGTTGTCCGGTTTGTTAATGTTGGTCGGAATTTTTCTGAACTCGTGGCAGTTGGGAGTATTAGCGGTAGGCGGTAATATAATAAGCACGTTGGCGGCTTGTATCTCAGGTTATGGACGTGACGATATAAAGAATGGACTGTATGGTTTTAACGGCACATTGATAGGTATAGCAGTCGGAGTTTTCATGCAGCTGTCTTTGTGGTCTTTGCTGCTCATGGCGGTAGCTTCATGTTTTTCTACTTGGATAGTACGGCTTTTCAGCCGGCAGCATTCACTTCCCGGATTTACTGCTCCTTTCATTTTTTCTGTGTGGATATTATTGGGAATCTGTACTTGGATAACGCCGGATTTATTGCTGGTTTCCGAAACGGTATCTGATACTGTGCGGGAGGTTGATTACGTTCAGGCTTTTTGTTTAGGTATTGGTCAGGTCATGTTTCAAGAAAATTTATTGACCGGACTGTTCTTTTTGGCTGGTATTGGGGGTAATTCATGGACTGGAACTTTTTATACTGCGCTGGGGACACTTCTTCCTGTTCTTTTTGCTGTATTTTGGGGGATAGATCCGGAAATGTTGAATATGGGATTGATGGGCTATAATGGTGTATTGTGTGCTTTGGCTTTAGGAGGCAAAACTTGGAAAAGCTTTGTGTGGGCTTTATGTTCAGTCTTGCTGTCCGTTGTATTGCAGTTTGCAGGGATCAAGTTGGGAATTACTACTCTGACTGCACCTTTTGTACTATCTGTATGGATGATAATGATAATGCAGAAAGTGGTGAATACAAAAGGTGAATAATAGACAGTATCCGTAGTTCAGGCAGATTGATTTTATAATGGATGTAAAACAATCTAATTGGGATATTATTATGGATCTAAATTGATTGACGCAAAGGCTGGAAAAGTATAGCTTACGCTCAATGAATCATTTATGAAGGGTTCCTTTCAAGATCCTTCATGACAACACATTGAAAAACAATATATTGTGTAATTATGAAGGATTTGAAGGATTTCCCGGTATCTTTTTATATTTATAGGTTTTATGATAACTCCAATCCCAGTGCTTCTTTTAATTTCAGCAGATTCGGGTTTTTCTTGCTCATCATCTGGAAACGTTCCACATGGCTGTAAGCACGGATGTTCTCGGTAGGGGCACTGACACGTACCGTCATGGTGATTTTCCGGTTGTGCAGACGTTCGCGTAAATGATTCTGAACCGATGGTATCAATTGTACCATATATTTTTCCACCATATCATTGTCTACTGTCACTTCAAAAGTCGTGTCATTCAACAAATGCGGATGCATGTTCATCATTCGTGCGGAGTTAGCCTTCTCTTCCTTGGGCAGGGCGGCTGCAAATTCACGCCAGTAATAGTCCAGATCTTTTTCATTGAAAATATAATCTTCGTATGTGGCATCGTTTTGGACAGCGGTGCTTGCCGCTTTTGCTTCTTGCTTTTCCGCAGCTTGCTGTTCGTGCAAAGGACGACGCAGGGATATACCGAGTGAGCCCGCCTTGAACACCGGGATTTTTTTCTCTTCTCTGGTCTGAGGCAGCGGGCTTGGACGGCTTGCGTTCATACTGCCGGCTGTACTTGTACCCTGTGGTTGAGGAACGGCGGTTGCTGCGGTCTGTGCAGCGGCAGCTTTAGCCTGAGGCTGTGGCTGCGTGGCGGCTGTGGAAGCCGCTTGCTGCGTAAATAGGGGTTTTAATATCTTCTTAGGGCCACGCCCACCACTTACATCATCGGCGTCGGGCAGAGTGAGTTGGGCGCATTGAATCAGTGTCAGTTCTACCAGCAGACGTTTGTTTTTGCTTGCACGATAGTTCAGGTCACAATCATTGCATAGCTTCATGGCACGGTACAGGAATTTCTGGTCACATTTTTGTGCTTGTTCTTTATAGCGGTCTCGGATACCGGCGCCTACTTCCAGCAATTGCAGGGTGGAAGGGTCCTTGCTCACCAGCAAATCCCGGAAATGAGAGGATAGTCCGGTGATGAAATGGCTGCCGTCAAATCCTTTTTTCAATACGTCGTTAAAAAGCAGCATGGATTCGGGAACTTTGTTTTCAAGCAACAAATCGGTCAGCTTGAAATAATATTCGTAATCCAAGACATTCAGGTTTTCAATCACACTTTTGTAAGTGATGTTCCCACCTGTGAAGCTGACTACTTGGTCGAAGATGGAAAGAGCGTCGCGCATACCACCGTCGGCTTTCTGTGCGATGACAGTCAGGGCTTCGGGTTCGGCGTTGATATGTTCCAGTTTGGCAACGTATTGCAGATGGTCGATAGTGTCTTTGATGCCGATGCGGTTGAAGTCATAAATCTGGCAACGGCTCAGAATAGTCGGCAGTATCTTATGCTTTTCCGTTGTGGCAAGGATGAAGATGGCATGATGAGGCGGTTCTTCCAATGTTTTCAGAAAAGCATTGAAGGCGGCTTGCGACAACATGTGGACCTCATCAATGATATATACCTTGTACTTGCCGATTTGTGGCGGGATACGTACCTGCTCAATCAGCGAACGGATATCTTCTACCGAGTTGTTGCTGGCGGCATCCAGCTCATGTATGTTGTAAGAACGCTGTTCGTTGAATGCCAGACAAGACTCACACTGATTGCAGGCTTCGCCTTCGGCAGTGGGGGTCTGGCAGTTGATGGTTTTGGCAAAGATACGTGCACACGTTGTTTTTCCCACTCCACGCGGTCCGCAGAACAGGTAGGCATGTGCCAGCTTGCCGGTGGCAATAGCATTTTTTAAGGTGATGGTCAACGCGCGTTGTCCCACAACCGATTCGAATGTAGCGGGACGATATTTTCGTGCCGATACGATATAATTTTCCATAAGCGGAGTTCTTTTTTCTAATATGAGTTCTGCAAAAGTACATAAATTATCCGTTTTTATGGGTAGGATTGCTTGAAATATTTCTATCTTTGCAAAAATCAAAAAAGGGATTCTTTGTATGAGCAAATTGCTGACTATTTGGAACTACATCCGGCGCCATAAGTATATGATTACGGTGCTGATCTTTATTGTAGTTATTGGTTTTCTGGATGAGAACAGCTTGATTCAGCGGGTAAAGCATCGCAGTGAGATCAGCGCGCTGAATAGTGAGATAGAGAAATACAGAAAGCAATATGAGGAAGATACGGAGAAACTGAAGGAACTGACCACGAATCCTGAGGCTTTGGAGAAAATAGCACGCGAGAAGTATTTGATGAAGAAGCCTGACGAGGATATTTTTGTGTTTGAAGAATGAGTATATCTTATAATATAATTTCGATGGCAGGGGCAGTCCTGCTGCTGGCAGGTGCGGTGTTGCAAATCACCCGGTGGGAGCTTGCGCCTTATCTGTATACGCTGGGTGCTGTGATGTTCGGCTATGTGCAGGTGATGGGGAATCGTTATGATGGAAGGAATTTTATCATCAAGCGTTTGCGTAGACAGCAGATTTTCGGGGCTGTCGCACTGGTCTTTACAGGAGTATTGATGTTTACCATGAAACGTAACGAATGGATTGTTTGTCTTTCCATTGCCGCTGTCCTGGAACTTTATACGGCTTTCCGTATTCCGCAGGAGTTGGAGAAGGAGAAACGTTAAGGAATCTGTGTCATTTTTTTGTCCGCGTTTATCAGAGGCTTATCTTGTGAAAAATAGGAGAACGCGGACAACACTTGTTACATGTTGTCCGCGTTCTAAAAAATAGTTGTCCGGTATTGTTATTCCACAATGGTCATTTCATCTACCAAGTGTTTCGCTCCTGCAAACTTATCAATAATAAATAAGGTATAGCGGATATCCACACAGGCTGCACGTTGTAACTGGGGATTATAAGCAATGTCACCGGTCAGTCCTTCGTAGTTGCGGTCAAAGCCGGTACCGATCAATTCTCCTTTATTATTGAAAACGGGGGAACCGGAATTACCTCCTGTATTATCTGTTCCTGTAACAAAACAGAGGGGCATTTCACCATTCTTCATGGCATAGCGTCCGAAGTCTTTCTTGTTATACAGGTCCTTTAGTTTGGCCGGAACCACGAATTCGTAGTTGTTCGGATCCTCTTTTTCCATCACTCCTTTCAGCGTGGTGTAATAGTTGTATTCCACACCGTCTTTGGGGCTGTATGAACCTACTTTACCGTAAGTGAGACGTAACGTGGAGTTGGCATCCGGGTAAATAGGAGTGCCTTCATGCTGTTTCAGCTTCATCATGCCCTCCACCCAAGTTTTATGGGCCAGATTATAAGCGTCGGTTTCAGCTTTCATGGCTGCATCGGTATCTGCATAACCTTGGTCTACTGATTTGGCATATTGCACCATCAGGTCATTTTCCAATGTCTTGGCATCCGGTTTTGCCACAAAGCTGTTGAAGGCCTCACGGCTTCGGAAGATGGATGTATCAAAACAAGCATCGACAAAGGCGTCAATGTTTCCTTTAAATTCTTTGTCTATTACTTTAAAGATACTGATGCGCTGTCCGGCCGGAATTAATTCTGCGTAAGTTTTCAGCAAAGCTTTGGAAACTTTGCGGTCTACTTCGGGATTATAATCTTTATTGAAAAATTTATCAGCCTGTTTGCTCAGTTTGCTTAATGCATGATCCAGCGGGCTGATTTCTTTAGTGGCGTGAGGTACTTTATATCCTTCTTTCAATGCTTGCAGGACTTTATCTGTAGAAGGAATTTTATAGAATTCCGTTCCCAGTTTGCAAACTTCATAAATGGCTTGCTGATGATATACGGCATCATGGCGTTTGCTCACGATTTCCCGGATAGCGTCGAAGGCTTTCTGATAGGCGTCTGTACCCATTTCACGTCCATAAGCCAGAAGCTTTTCCTGTTGTTTCTTTTTAGTATCAAGTACTTTCAGGTGAACCAGCCCTTCGTTCATACCGATGGCATTTTTCCAGTAGTTGGCTGATGAAGCGTATTTACTGGCGTACTGGATGCGTACTTTATCACTTTTCAGCATTTCTTCCAGCAGATTATTCAAACGTACGGTGCGGATGGTCTTACGCATGAAGTTGGTAGTCTGCATACGTTCTTCCACTTCGTCCGAAATCATGTATCGCCAGTTGCGTCCGGGGAATCCCATTACGAAAGTGAAGTCTCCCTCTTTGATTCCTCCCAGGTTGATGGTCAGATGTTTTTTCACCTTCAAAGGTACATTGCTTTCGTTATAGTCAGCCGGTTTACCGTCGGGTGTTGCATAAATGCGGAACATGGAGAAATCGCCACAGTGACGGGGCCACATCCAGTTATCGGTGTCAGCTCCGAACTTTCCGATGGAAGAAGGAGGAGCGCCTACCATGCGGACATCTTTATAGATGGTCTTTACAAACAAGTAATAGCGGTTGGCTCCGTAGAAAGGCTTTAGTTCCAAAGCGGTGAACGGAGTGATTTCTATCTTTTCTTGTTCGGCAAAACGTTTGGCTACTTTGCTCAGATAGGAGGGGGACAGGTAGTTCAGTCCTTCCGGGTCCTCATCTTTGGCCAGTTGTTTCTTTACGTAAGGAGTGACGTCCAGAATTTTGTCTATGAAGGTGACAGTCAGCCCCTTGCAGGGAAGTTCTTCTTTGCGGCTCATAGCCCAGAAGCCGTCAGTCAGATAGTCGTGTTCTACTGAACTGTGTTGTTGGATATAGCTGTAACCGCAATGATGATTGGTCAGCACAAGACCTTCAGCAGAAATGATTTCACCGGTACAACCGCCTCCGAAATGCACTACGGCATCTTTCAGACTGATGCTGTCCGGACAATATACTTTATCAATGCTGATATCCAGTCCCATATCATACATGGTGGCCGCATTCTGTTCTTTCAGATCAGTCAGCATCCACATCCCCTCGTCGGCATGGCCGGCAAGGGTTGTGAGGGTAAATAGCAAGAGTAATAGTGTCTTTTTCATTATTCAACAATAGTCATTTCGTCAATCAGGTGTTTGCATCCGCCCAATTTGTCGATGATGAATAATACATAACGTATGTCCACTGCGATACAACGCTGCAGGTTGTTGTCGAAATTAATGTCACCACTCAGTGATTCCCAGTTACCGTCAAAAGCGGCGCCGATGAGCTCACCGTTACCATTGATGACAGGAGAACCTGAATTACCACCGGTAATATCATTGGTAGTCAGGAAGCAAGCAGGCATATCACCGTTAGGTAATGCATAACGTCCGAAATCTTTTGCTTCATACAATTCCTTCAGTTTGGCGGGAACAACAAATTCCGGATTGGTCGGATCTTCTTTTTCCATGACACCTTTCAGTGTGGTGTAGTATTTATAATGTACTCCGTCTTTAGGGTTATATGACTTCACATTACCGTATGTCAGGCGGATAGTGAAATTTGCATCCGGGGCTTTGGGTTCCGGTGAATACATTTCACACAGGCCGCGTACATAAGTTTTATGTAATAAGTCCATGCCTTTCATAGATTCGGCCAGTTCGTTTCCCAGCTTGTTCATCAAGTCATATTTAGCCCGTACATATGCTGTCATCGGATCTTTTTCTATGGCTTTCACGGTAGGTTTCTTGATGAATTTATTGAAATTCGCTTCGTTGGAGAAGATGGAATTGTCATAACAATGGTCTACGTATGCGTCATAATTCCCTTTGAAATCCTTCTGGATGGTGGTGTAGAAGGCAGGTAAGGCATCGGCAGGAACCATTTCGGCATACAGGGGCAACAGAGCTTTGGCCACTTTGCGGTCTACTTCATGATCGTAGTCCTTGTTATGTACATCGGCATATACTTTTTTCAGCGTTTCAATATTTTTATTAATCGCTTCTTTATCTTTATTTTTGATTGCTTCTTTCAGCTTGTCCAGAATCAGATAAGGAGTGCCGAATTCTATACCTCCTTGAAAGACTTCACGGAAACAGGTGTAGTTATAAAGAATAGGATTACTCTTTTCGATGGCGGCATCAATTTCGCTGACGACCTTTTCATAATCGGTGTTGCCTTTGGCTTTAGCAAATGCTGCGAACTTGGCTTCTTGTTCTGCTTTTGTTTCCAATACCTTATTGTCGATAATGGCTTTATTCATGCCGATAGAGTTTTTCCAATAGTTGCTGGAACCTGCATATTTGCTGGCGTATTGGATACGTACTTTGTCACTGGCAGCCATTTCTTTCTTCAGTACATCCTGACGCACACCACGTATGCGGATACGGGGTTCGTTGGTGGAATGCATCCGTTGTTTCACTTCACTTTGAGTTAGATAGCGGTTGGTGCTTCCGGGGAATCCCATAATCATGGCATAGTCACCCTCGTTAATACCTTTCAGGGAGATAGCCAGATGCTTTTTGGCTTTCAGAGGAACATTGTTTTCATTATATTCTGCCGGTTCGCCATTGGCATCCGCATAAATGCGGAAGACGGAGAAGTCGCAAGTATGACGGGGCCACATCCAGTTGTCTGTTTCACCACCGAATTTACCGATGGATGAAGGTGGAGCGGCAACCATGCGTACGTCGCTGTAGGTTTTCAGATAAATCAGATAGAATTTATTGCCTGCATAGAAAGGCAGAGCTTGTGCGCTGATACCTGCTTTCCCGTTCAGGTCACTGGCTTTCAGTTCCTCGTCGGCCAGTTTTTTCAGGAAGTCGTATTCAAAGGTTTCCTCTTCTTTTACTTCGCCTGATTTTACTTTATTGTTTACTTTATCTGTGACATCAACAATGCGTTCTACAAATTTGAACTTCAATCCCGGAGTCGGCAGCTCTTCTTTGCGGCTTTTTGCCCAAAAACCATCAGTCAGATAGTCATGTTCTACCGAGCTATGTTGCTGTATCGCTCCGTAGCCACAGTGGTGGTTGGTCAGGATCAGTCCGTCCGGTGAGATGATTTCACCGGTACATCCTCCTCCGAAAATGCCTACTGCATCTTTTAATGAAACGCGGTTCGGGTTATAAATGTCGTCTGCTTCCAGCAGTAAGCCTTGTGCTTTCATGCGGTCTGCCAAATGCTGCTCTTGCATCAGTTGCAACAGCCACATACCTTCGTCTGCCTTCGACGGCAAGAATGCTACACACATCAATGCGAGCAATAAAAGTTTGAATTTTTTCATGTTGTGTACTAATTGTTATTTCTTTATCCTTATATCGGTTACAAAAATAGAAAAAAAGAGGGAACTTTGCACTATAAATTGCCTTCTCGGTAATAATCTTCTATTTAGTTTTAAATTTTAATAAAATGTTTTTGTCACTAAATTATAGATTGTACCTTTGTATGCGAAAAATAGTAATGGGGCGTAGATAAGCATGAATAAACTTTTTTTCTCTGTGGTATCTTTATTGGCTTTTACTTCATGTGCCAGTGAGTATAAGATAGAAGGTAGTTCTTCTGTTTCTCGTCTGGATGGGAAAATGCTATTTGTAAAAGTTCCTAGTGGAGACCGGATGCTGAGTATTGATTCGGCAGAGGTGATTCATGGAATGTTCAAGATGGAAGGTATAACCGATTCTACTTCAATGGCATCCTTGTATATGGATGATGAGAGTATCATGCCTTTTGTCATTGAAAAAGGAAAAATATCCATCAGTATCGACAATGCCCGTATTGTGGTTACCGGAACTCCGTTGAATGATCGTCTGTATGATTTTGTGGGAAAAAAGACTTCTTTGGACGACAGAGCGTACGAGCTGGAGCGTCAGGAGAGCCGTATGATTATGGATGGAAAAGCGCCGGATGAAATTCAACGTGAGATAACGAGAGAACGTGAGAAACTGGCTGCTGAAATGAATGCATTGGCTAAGGAGTTTATCCAGAAGAATTATGATAATGTATTGGGACCGGGTGTTTTCATTATGTTGTGCAGCAATTTTCCTTATCCTGTCATGACTCCCTTGATTGAGGAAATTATAGAGGAGGCTCCTGACCGATTTAAAAACAACTCCTTGGTAAAGGAGTATGTGACGGTAGCCCGTTCGAATATGGAAAAATTAAAAGCTCCCCATTAATGAGGAGCCTTTTTTATCTGTCTTGGTCTGGATTGTCTATCTTTCCTTGATATTTTTCAGGTAAGTCTTTCTCAATTTCCCTGTAAGCCTCTTCCATGGTCGCTTTGATGTTTTCCATTCCCTGGCTTTGCGGATAAATGGGCTTGTGTACGACTAATGTCATAGGATGCCAGGATATAAAACCGCCGGTACGGGGAAGAATATTAAAGGAGCCGATAATAGTGAGTGGTACTACGGGAAGTTGCAAATCATCCGCCAGTTGGAAAGCGCCTTTCTTAAAATATCCCATGTGCCCGGTAAAAGTACGTGCACCTTCGGGAAATACCACTAGAGAAGTTCCATTCTGTAGTACGTGACGGGCATGTTCTATGGTTTCTATTACTTTCTTGGGACCGGATTTATCAACGAATATATGTCCGGCAGCTTCACAGGCTTTGCCGACGAAAGGCATTTTGCGCAGACTTTTTTTCATCATCCATTTAAAGTTTCGTCCCAGAAAACCATAAATAAGGAAGATATCGAAAGATCCTTGATGATTGGCTACAAACACGTAGGATGTTTTTTTAAGTACTTCCGGATGTCCTACTACCTTGACAGGAATAAGTAATACATAGCAGAAAAGCTGTGACCATATCTTTCCCGGATAATATCCCCAAAAATGCGGATCGCCTATCCATGAACCAATAATGGTAACTATTGCTGTAAGTATGGTTAATACCAGCAAAATGGGAAGTGCTATGAATAGTTGGTATAAAATATATAGTACTTTCATTTGTCTGAATTTTAGTTGTACAAAGATAGAAAAACTATTTTATATTTTATGTAACGTGATTACAGTAATTTCCGGCCATGCTCCAAGGCGCATAGGAAACATCAGATAGCCTAAACCGATATTGACAAACAAGGATTGTTTTCCTTCCTGGTATAAACCGTTGTGTTCGGGATATACGAATTTGGCAGGAGAGAAGCCAAACAGGCTGAATTGCATTTCATGGGTGTGTCCTGAAAGCATTAGCTGTACATCACTTTCCGGCAAGACTTCTCTGTGCCAATGAGTGGGGTCATGGCTCATTAATATTTTATACATTCCTTCCGTTCCTTTTAATGCTTTCTGCAGATCTCCATGATTGGGAAATGGGGGATTTCCGCTGTTCTCTACACCTGCCAAGGCTATACTGTCTCCATGATGATGTAGAATGACATGATCGTTATTGAGCATCTTCCATCCCATTGCAGCCTGTTTGGATTTCAAGCTGTTTAGATTGGCTTCTTGAGCTTCTTCTGTTTCCCATTTTATATAAGGAGAATAGTCATGGTTGCCTAAAACGGAATACACTCCGTCTTTTCCTTTTATCTGTTCTAGAATAGGGATAAATTCGTCCAATTCCGTTGCCACGTTATTGACCAAGTCACCTGTAAAAAGTACCAAGTCGGCATGTTGTGCATTAATGAGGTTTACAGCTTTCTGTAAGGCAGCACTGTTGCCGGTCCAGCTACCGGAATGGATATCAGATATTTGTACAATGCGGTAGCCGTCAAAACCGCTAGGAAGTTCATCGGAACTGATGGTTACCTCCCTGATTTGAAAATGTTGTTTTCCTTCGGTTGCTCCATATACTACATATACTAAAGAGGCTAAAGCCAATCCTCCCGCTACATATCCTCCATACAGTTTTTTGCCGGAGATGATATATAGGAGCTTCATAAACAGGATAACAATGACGAAAAGTGCCTTGGGTACGGAGAAGCAAAGAAAAATCAATAAGAAATTGCTAAGTCGCTGCATGGAATCCGGACGTGGCTCGTGTATAGAAAAGACTAATGTCATTCCCAATAAAAGAAACAGACTGGGAAGCCAATAGGCCCAATGTGTCCATTTTTGGGAAACACGGCGTATATATGCTTTGTATATATACATATCGGGCAATATCAGTAGCACTAGAAAAAACAGAAATAATTTTATCAGCATCATAATTTATTCGTTTTTTATAGATTGGCGGCGAGAAACTTTTTAGTTTCTTCTATACTCATACCCCGGCGGGCGGCGTAATCTGCCAATTGGTCTTCACCTATTTTTCCGATGGAGAAATAGCGGGAGGCCGGATGAGCAAACATGAGTCCGCATACAGAGGCATGGGGCTTCATCATACCATTCTCGGTCAATGAAATTCCTATTTGCTTCATATCCAGCAACTCGTCTAATAAGAAATTGATGGACTGGTCGGGTAAGGAGGGATAACCCACAGCAGGACGTATCCCTTGATATTTTTCATTATGCAGGTCTTTTACGCTTAGATTTTCATCAGGTGCATACCCCCAAAGTTTTTTGCGTACATCTTCGTGTAGCTTTTCTGCAGTAGCTTCCGCCAGCCTGTCGGATAGCGTTTGTGCTAACATACGTTTATAGTCATCTTCTGCATAAAGTTGTTCCATCTCTGCATCTACCGTGGTGGCAAATGCTCCGATTTTATCTGTAATCCCCGAGGACAGAGGACGTACAAAATCACTCAGACATAGAAATGGGTCATCTTTTTTCAATTTTGCGGCTTGTTGGCGCAAAAGCGGGAAACGCTTGCCATTCAGCAGTAAATCATCTCCATCCGCATTAGCATCCATGATGTTGACCACTCCATGAGTTTGATACACTGCGTCCAGCTGGTTCAACATCCGGTTTGCCTCTTTGAAAAGCTGCATGGCTTCACTGGCTTTCGGACGATCTTCTTCCGTAAAACTAGTGAGCCACATGGCACGGCATGAATCACACCCATGTATGTCCGCGATGGCGGCAAATTTGGGCTGGAACCCCCATGCGTGGAAAAAATAAATCCAATTAATATATTCGCTGACTTCGTGAATCTTGTAATCTACAATCATCTTTTAAATCTTAATTCTTGTCCGCGATGGCTTTCATCTACTTTGTTGTCACTGTAAACCAAGTCACCATTGACGAATGTTTTTTCTACTCGTGAATGAAATTTTTGTCCTTCCATCGGACTCCATCCGCATTTGCTTAAAACGCAATCGGCTGTTACAGTCCATTCATGATCCGGATTTACTAGTACCAAGTCAGCTTGATAACCGGGGCGGAGGTAACCGCGTCTTTCAATATTATATAATTCGGCCGGTGCATGGCACATTTTTTGAACCAATTGTTCCATGCTTAATACGCCTCCGCGTACTAATTCCATGATGGCGACCAATGAGAACTGTATCATCGGCATACCCGATACGGCTTTCAATGCCCCACCTTCCTTTTCTTTCAGCAAATGAGGGGCATGGTCTGTACCTATTACATCTATGCGGTTGGTGGATAATGCTTTGCGCAAAGCATTCCGGTCTTCTAAAGTTTTGATGGACGGATTGCACTTGATATGTCCTTTCAATGCCTCATAATCTTTGTCATAGAAGTATAGATGTGACACGCAAGCTTCCGCAGTAATCTTTTTTTCACTCAGGGGTTTGTCTTCAAACAAATCCAGTTCTTGTGCGGTGCTGATGTGCAGGATGTGCAGGCGGGCATTGTTTTCTTTTGCCAGCCGGATGGCTAATGAGGAAGAATATACACATGCTTCCGCACTACGTATCTGTGGGTGGTATTTTATATCAGGATCTTCTCCATATTTTTCTTTGAAGGCTGTTGTATTGGCGCTGATTATAGATTGTTCCTCACAATGTGCTGCAATCAGTATCCCTGCATTGGCAAATACTTTTCTAAGTACTTCCATGCGGTCTACCAACATATTTCCCGTGCTGGCTCCCATAAATAATTTAACACCGCATACCCGGTTTTTATCTAGTGTGGGGAGTACATCCGCATTCGTATTGGTTGCTCCGAAATAGAATGAATAGTTTACGATGCTTTTGGTTGCCGCATCCGCAAACTTGGCATTCAAAGCTTCCAAGGTTGTAGTTTGCGGAGTGGTGTTGGGCATGTCCATAAAACTGGTGACTCCACCTGCCGCCGCCGCTGTGCTTTCAGTATGTATGTCGGCTTTGTGAGTCAGTCCCGGATCACGGAAGTGTACATGATCGTCTATTACTCCCGGTATTAGATAATAGCCTTTCGCATCTATTATTTCTCCACAAGGCTGGGCGGGAACTGTTTCTTCTGCCAGCACTTCAGCTATGACTTCATTTTCAATCACTATCGAACCGTGAAAGATCTTGCCTTCATTCACAATCCGTGCATTCTTTATCCATGTACGTTTCATACTGTTTTCTTTTGTGGGTATTTGCGGAACCAGCTACCCAGTTTTAATTGAATGACTCCTAGTACAGCTTCGCCGAAGATACTTCCGTTCATTTTTGAAGTACCTAATTCGCGATTGACAAAAATCACAGGAACTTCGGCTATCTTGAATCCGCACTTGTAAGCAGTGAACTTCATCTCAATCTGGAATGCATACCCCTTAAAACGGATGCCGTCCAGACCGATTGTTTCCAAGACTTCACGGCGATAGCATTTAAATCCGGCGGTAGTATCATGTATGGGTAATCCGGTGATAATCCGTACATATTTGGAGGCGAAGTAAGACATCAGCACACGCCCCATCGGCCAGTTCACTACATTCACACCACTGACATAGCGTGAACCGATAGCTACATCATAGCCTTCAACGGCACATTTGTTATACAGCCTTGGCAGGTCATTCGGATTATGACTGAAGTCGGCATCCATTTCAAATACAAAATCATATTGATGTTCTATCGCCCATTTGAATCCGGCAATGTAAGCAGTACCCAGCCCTAATTTACCTTTACGCTCAACCATGAAAAGACGGTCGGGGAATTCTGTTTGCAGTTTACGGACAATAGTTGCCGTGCCGTCTGGTGAGTTATCTTCAATAATCAATATGTGGAAGAATTTTTCCAGTCCGAATACAGCCCGGATAATGTTCTCTATATTTTCCTTTTCGTTATAGGTGGGTATAATAATAATACTATCGGATTTCTCCATACATTTTTTGTATTAGCTGAATAAATATCATACAAAAGTAACTATTATATTAACACTCCCGTCAGAATTTAATTTTATTAATTAAAAAAAGAGGATTACCCCTGCCTGGCGCACGGATAATCCCCCTATTTAACAGAATAGTTTAGAAATCTTTAGAATGCCACACCAAGGCGGAAACCGAAATTGTTTAATTTATCCATATCATAGTTAAATACGGTTCCCTTGTTAGTAGAGTAGCTGTAGAATGCTGCCAGATGGAAGCCGATACTGTTTGTCCAAGGGTAGATATTCACACCGACTTCTGGTGATACATAGAAACCCCAAGTGTTGTCTTTCACTTCGTAAATGTAAAAGTCACTGGACATTTTGGTATAGTTGGCACCCAGCTTCAATCCGATATAAGGTTGGCATGCACCGTCACTGAAGCGATAGTGTGTCGCGAAACCGAAAGGCAACTGAAATACGGAATGTTGCTGGTCGGTTGTCAGGGCTGCCGAATTGCTGATTGGTAATGTCTGACGTGAAATATACTCATTGTTGGTATGATAATTGATGAAGGCACCGATTGACAAATCCGGTAGTACATAATATCCACCTTCGAAGTTCATACCCCAACCGCTTGCTTTGTTTGCAAAGTTATTGCTGATAGGAGCGTTGAACTGCCAGTCTACATTGAAATAGGTAAACGGAGTTACCTGTGCTTTTGCCGGCAGGGCAAAGGCTATGGCGATAGCGGCTACCGCCATCAGTCTGAGAGTAAAATATTTTATAGTTTTCATATTTCCTTTTTATTTTAAATGAATACTTGTTTCACTTACGTTTATTTTTTCAGATAAGGACTCTGAGTGAATGCTTGGTTGATGGCAGTAGTTGTACGGTTTACATTCAAACTGCCACTTCCGCCCAGCAACCCGCTGATGTATGCATTCCAGACAACAGTTAATTTCTCTTTTTGTCCTTCCGGAGCATTTTTTAAATTAATCATGTCGGCCAGCAATGAACCAGTGCTATAGCTGTAAGTGATAGGATAGGGATAGTACCATCCACCTCCCCAATTGCCGCCCCAGTATCCGGGATACCAATAACCGGGGTAATAGCCCCACCAAGGACCGTCATTGTAGTAGCCATGGAAATAGTAAGTACTTGCTACATAACTCACCTGTAGACCGAGGTCGGCGTCGTCTTTATCAACTGCGGTGTAGCCGGCAGCGTTCATCTTAGTCTTGAATGCATTGATGATGGTCTGTGCATTCTCGTCCTTCCAGTATTCAGGGTCTTTCTTGTCACCGATGATCAGGATGCTGTCAGGGATATAATAAGTACTGAAATCATTGAATTTAGTACTAGTGTCATGACTGGTGAATACCAGATACTCATTGTCCAATTTGTCCATGTCCGGGTCTTTCTCGCAAGATACCAAGGCAAAGACCGCCAGTAGGATAGGAATTAATTTTTTCATGTCAAGTTTTTGTTTAAGTTAATACTAATTGTTTTCGTCTAGTTTCTCTCATACAACGGCCAGCTTATGTTTTTGTTCACTAACAGTCTGTTCTTTAGTGAATTTTTTTGCTGCCGGGTTAATTAGAGTTTCTTTTTTAAAGTGTAATTTAGTTTAGAAACAGCTTTCTTGAAGTCCTTGCCAATCATTGTCAGTGCACTGTCACCCTCTGCCAAAAAGTTTGTCTTTTCGTGTCCCGGAGTAGCGGAAACTAATTGATAAACGATAGCGGTGCTGTCATTAGGAATTCCAATAATAGTTACAACTGTACCACTGTCGGTAAATGCCTGGTTACCATCTTTTGTTCCTAAATAAGTGGTCGTCAGATTGTACGTTCCCAGTGAGTCTTGGCCTGCCTCCTGAAGCGTCAGTTGATAGTTGATTCCTTCGGCATCGGCAGCTGGCAGAATACCTTCATAGCTATATGTTTGTAACTCACCCAGTGTGCTGTCGTTCACAGCGAAAATAGAGTCACTTTCACTTTCGGCTATTATTTCAGCACTTTTGTTTCCTTTAGAGCCACAGGAAACAATCATGGCAGCCAAAGCTGCTGCAATAAATACTTTTTTCATTGTTAAGTCAGGTTTTTAATGGTTATTTGGGTACATAACATCTGTTATGCCCGTTTTGTTTTTAATAAGTTCTCTTTTCAGAAAAAAACAAGACCATGTTTAAAATGCATTAAACATGGTCTTTAATAAATGGGGCGTTGTATCTGGATAAGTCAGACTACCGTAGCCGTATGCCGTTCATACTTCTTCGAATCAGTGAGTTATAGATAATTTTTCCTTTTGATACTTGTTCTTCTGCTTGTGGCAGGTCGGGCATACTTCCTGTCGTAATATAAGCTATGGTGTTCTTCAATAAATACTCTTGGGTGTCTCCCAGTGGGTAGAGAGGGGAGATGAGGTTACGTTCGCTCAATGTGAAATCGGGGGTGATGCCATTTACATAGTTGGCTTGTCCTGCCGAGTTGAGAACGTATGCCACTACCGGCCATAAAATAAAGTTGTAACGCTCATCTTGGTATGGTTCCATGGCTACATTTTTGCCAACAGTCGTTTCACCTATTACCACTACATTTTCTGTGCCTATATATGGACGGAGACAATTTATGACAGCTTCTGAAGCCGATGCAGTAAATTTGCTTGTTAGTACATAAAGCTTGCTTAAATTCAAGTTTTCAGAAGCAAGTCCTGTGTTGAGGGGGAAATCAACTTTTTGCGGGTCACTGATATTATTATACAAAGTTGTGCAAAATACTTTCCCTAGATCTACTGCGGGTGCCAGATAACTTCCTAAATCTGTGGCACAACTCAGATAACCACCGGGATTGTATCGTAAGTCCAGAATAAAAGCATCGGGTGACTGCCCTTTGAACCGGGCGAATATCTGTTTCATTTGTTCCCTGTATTCTGTATCTGTTGCCTGGTTATTGGGGCCTGTACTGAATTCATTGTAGACCATATAGGCTATTTTTCTTCCGGATACTTCATATATGGTATCTATATAGAACGGATTCAATTCTACGGGTCGTGATGCTGCTACTTTGACTGTATCTGTTGCAATCCAGCTGGAATTACCTTCCTCATCAAAAACCAAGCTTTCTCTGGCGAAAGTTGTATTGCCACCTTCCATCAGATATCCGTAATTATTGTTGGTTAGCTCTTCTTTGCCAATGGCTGATATCCAGTTCCCTCGTTCCAATCCGGCTTCTGAGGCTGGTGAATTGGGCAGTACGAATAAAATACGGGCAAATACGTGTGATGAGATTCCGGTGGGATCGGTCATTAATTCAAAATCAAATCCGTAAGTAGAAGTACGTTGCAGGTAGGAACGGGCCGCATCGGAAGTTTCTTTTGTTTCTATATACGAATACGGGTCTCCTTTTCCGTTTTGTGCCTTGGTATAAACCAATTTTTGCAGGAAGTTTTCCGGTTCGGCAAAATAGTCCGTTTCCTTTATTGCCGGAATACTGTCATACCACAAATAATGCTCTTTCATTATTTGTTCTATCCATACATTCTCTCCAACTAATGCATAGTATTCCCCACTGCGGTCTTCGCCACATGAAGCCATTATAAATAAAGTGGTTAGAAGAAAAAAAGTGCTCCGTATATGCTTCATAATCTAATTCCTTTTTCGATCTGCAAAGCTAGGGATTTTATTTTAAAGTAGGGATAAGGTTTGGAATAAATAATCCAAAAAACCTTTATATAAAAAAGAGATCCGCCGGTTAGGTCAAGCAGACTTCACGGCGGACGTTCTTAATTTTTTATTTCTTTTCAGATTTCCATTTGTCAGCATATTCATTCAGAATTCTGCGGATACTGAGTCCGATTTTGATATAATCTTTCTCGTTCAGGTTGGCAAGTGATACACGTACACTCCATTCGGGTCCGTCGAATCCGCCACCATTCAATACGACCAGTCCTGTTTCATTGGCAAGACGGAATACTACGTCCAATGGATTATAAGTTGTCTGCAGATGTTGTACGAATTCATCTCCGTAAAATTTCTTGGCCCATACCAGCATGTCTATCTCTGAATAATAACCAGCCCTTAGTGGATCGTCGGGGAGAATGAACCCTGTGTTGTCCCATAATGCTTTCAGACGGGTATGGATTAAATTAAGCATGGCATGACGATACGTGTTTTCTTTGTCCAGCAATGAAAAAGAAGCAAAGAGTGACATCTGCATTTGTTGTGGCAAGGACAGTCCTGCTGTATGGTTCAAGGCTACTTGACGGCTATCTGCTACCATACGGTCAATGAATTTAATGTTTTCTACTTGCATGCTCAAGCTGCCATAGCGTTTGGCTAGTTCGCTTTTTCGTTTGCGGGGCAGATTAGCAATCATTCTGTCGAATACATTTTTCTCATGTAAGGCAATTACAGCAAGGCGCCAACCGGTCGCTCCAAAATATTTGGAGAAAGAGTAGACACAAATTGTGTTCTGTGGCAAATCAGCCATCAGGCTGCGGAATCCAGGGACAAAAGTACCATATACATCATCTGTTATAATCATCAGATTGGGATTCCAGCGTGTTACTACGTCTTTCAGGGCATCTACACATTCTTTGCTTAACTGATAACTGGGTGGATTACTTGGATTGACAATAAACAAGGCTTTGTATTTCGTGTCTCGCAGTTTATTGATATCTTCCACTTTGTATTGCCAGGTATGAAGCCCTTCTTCATTTAGAGTATTTGCAGGAATATTGAGCACATCATAATCGTAACGTGTCAATTCGGGTATCTCAATATAGGGTGTAAAGATAGGAACCATCAATGCTACACTATCTCCTTTGTGTAGCAGGAAATTTTCTTCCAGCGAGTCAAATACATAGCACATCCCTGCTGTTCCGCCTTCGGTGGCGAATAAATCGAATTTGCCTTGCGGGGGTTGCCCGTTGCACATTTCCTGATTCAGGTAATCCTGTACTAAAATTTCTGTATATTTCAAGATGCGGTCAGGCATGGGGTATTGGTCGCCTACAATACTTTCGGTCCATTCGTGTACTAGCTCGTCCGGATCGGCTGTATGTTCCATCAGCATATAATTATAGGTACGTTTCAATAGATCTGTCCCCGCATTTCCTTCATGCTTTTTCAGGTATTCCTCAAAACGTTGGGCTATGCCTGTTTTTTGAGGAATACCGGCAATGCCTTCGGGCATGTCCATGACCCGGCGACACTCTTCAATGCCAAAACCGCCCAAGGCAAAGAATGCTTCACGAGCCTCCGTTGCAATCCAGTTGGGATTACCTCTGCCTGCATTCAGCATGACGTGTGCCATTTTCTTCACACTTTCATCTGCCATTTCAATCAAACGGTTTTTTAATTCGAAAGGGCTGATCTTTTCCAAATTCTTGTCCATTCGGGCAACGCTGCTTTTATTACTTAAATATTCCATAATGTATGAGTTTAGTTTTTTTAGTTGATTAATAATACAATGATTACTCCCCAGATGATGAGTAGTGTATTTCCTACGGCGTAGGTCACGGTGTATCCTAAAGAAGGCGTTTCGCTGCCTACTGCTTCTTGTATGGCACCCAATGCAGCAGTGGTAGTACGGGCTCCTGCCGTACATCCCAAAGAGAGGGCGGGATGGAACTTGAATACATATCTGGCTAGAATCAGCCCTAATAATAAAGGCAAGGAAGTAGCCAACGCACCTATGATAAATAACATAGGACCTACTTCTTTTAGTCCCTGTACAAAGCTGGGTCCTGCAGAAATGCCGACTACGGCGATGAACATATTCAAGCCTACATTATTCAGCACCCATAAAGAGGATTCCGGTATTTGTCCGAAGGTAGGGCGTTTGCTGCGCCACCAGCCAAATACTAATCCGGTTATCAGGGCCCCTCCACTAGTGCTTAGGCTAATAGGTACTCCGCCGATATGGATTGCAAGTGCCCCGATGATACCTCCTAGTAAAATGCCGAGTCCTACAAATGTCATATCTGTGGCATTGGTGGGGCGGTCTATATATCCTAGTTCTTTTGCAGCAGATTCCACCTCTTTTTTCAGACCGACCAATTCCAGAGTATCTCCACAGTCGATAGTGGTTTGTGCGAAAACAGGGATATCAATACCTGCCCGTTTGATACGGCGTATACTGACTCCATGCATAAAGCTTTGACGGCGTATGAAATCCAATTTTTGGTTGAAATATGGCTTTTTGTGTATCATGACAGGGAGTACTTCCACAGGGAAATCAAGCAGTTGGGGATCGACGATTTCTTCTCCAATCCAGTCTTCCTCACCAATGGCGAATTCTCTTCTTCCGCTCAGTACCACTTCGTCTCCTTTTTGTAATAATTGTCCGGGAATAATATCATTGACAATGGAAGATCCATGTCGCATTCTTTCAACAAACAATCTTTTCCCTTGTGAAATAAAATAGGATTCTAGCTGGTCAACGGTCTTGCCGTTGCCAAACCAATCGTTCTCTATGCGGTAAGCGCGAAAAACTACCGGACGGCGTGCTTGTTCAAATCCGGGCTCGTCTGCTTCGCTGGTACCCATTCGGGTTTCTAGCTCTTTGCAGGCGGCTTTCACTTTTTCTAATCCTCCCAACATTTTAGGACCTAAAGAAGAGAGGACCCAGGCAGAGCCTGCCGTACCGAAAATGTAAGTTACAGCGTATGCCACGGGAATGATATTAATCATATCACTTTTTTGGGAAGAGGCTATGTTGAGTCCGTTTATGGTATCTTCCGCTACCCCTATGACGGCAGAGATAGTTTGTGCTCCGGCCAGTAACCCGGCTGTTTCACCGGCATTATATCCCATTAAGGTAGCTAATAACCAAGTGATAACCAAACAACCTACGCACATGAGTACGGCGAATCCTACTTGAGGTAAACCATCTTTTTTCAGTCCGCGAAAGAATTGTGGTCCCACTTTGTATCCGATGGCAAAAAGGAATAAAAGAAAAAACACGGATTTCACCGGTTCTTCTATTGTAATGTTAAGCTGTCCCACTAATACCCCTACTAGCAATACACTGGTGACGATTCCCAAACTGAATTGTTTTATTCTCATTTTTCCAATCCAGAAGCCTGCGGCGATTGTCAGAAAAATCGCCAGTTCTGAATGTTGTCTCAAAAGATGTATAATCCATTCCATATTTCACTTCTTATTATAATTGCTGTTTAAAACAGCGTGAGGGTAAAGAAGTTGAGTTAAAAAGCTCCAAATTGTGCTTAGTTCTAATATTTTTTATTTTATTTGCATAGAGATGATGCTTGACTTATGAAAATGAAGTTGTTTGTAAAATATATTTCTTTATTAATTCTCTTGTTTGTTGTTGGAGGATGTAAAGAAAAAATGGCTGACATGTATGTGACTAAGGTCACCGATTTGACAGGAGAGGAAGAACAAGTTTTGAAATTGGAATATGATCGTGATGGTAAAATTATAAAGTATGGAGATACCCCGGTAAGGTATGAGGGCGACCAAATCACAATCGGACAGATGGATTGTTTGAATACCGGCAATAAGCTTTGCAATGTTACGTTTCAAATAGGAAAAGGCAAGGCGAGGGAAAGTAGGGCCCGTTGTATATTGAAGGTAGAAGAGGAGGTTTATGAAGTTGATAAACAGACTGTCTATGATTATAAAGGAGATACTATTTTTATCAATTCTGATTATCGTGCTACTTCCGATTATCGTTTCTTGAGAAAAGTGCAAGGAAAATATGTTTTTGATCAATTGGGACGGTTGAAGGAAGTAATGACTGTTTTTACTGAAGCAAATGATAGTGTGTCTAGTTGTCATACTTATTATAATTATGATAATAACATTAACTATCAGGCGAATTTGAATTTACAGGCTTATGTGATTGATTATGATGGGGTGGATAGTTTCTTCTATTTTTTATTGAATCTTGGGCAGTTGAGGAATAGAACAGCCTTACCTAATGATATCGGATATTGTATGAATCATGGTTTAAGCACTTATAATGTGCATGCCAATTATCGTCTGGATGATGAGAATCCGGTCAGGATAGAAGTTTTATATAATTATACCAAACTTCTATCCCGAATAGATTTATCTTATAATCCTTTAAATTAATTCATCGGGAAGTATAAACAAGTCTACTTCATTGGCGCCTTGCTTTATCAAGTCTTTCTTATCTATTTGGTAAAGACGGATAAACTCATCATGACTGTCGCATAGTTCCTGGGCTTTGCGATAATATTCTATTGATTTTTCTGTTTCATTCAGGATATAATACACATGTCCTGCATTCATCCAGTCTTCCATAATGGGTTTGGGCTCGGATATCAGCAAGTCGTAATATTTCTTGGCTTGTTGATGGTTGCCGGTAATGAAGGAACACCATCCGATGGCGCGTCGGGCATTCTGTGGCTTTTTATCCAGATACTCCACTTTGAAGAAATAAGCCAGTGCTTCATCGTATCGTTCCAGTGCCATCAGGCATTGTCCTATTTGTAGCGTCAGATTCAGATTGTCAGGCTGTACTTGTTCCACCTTATTATAATATTCCAAAGCTTGTTGGTAGTTTCCTTCTTTTCTATAACATTGTGCCAAATGGCGGTTATTCCATGCGTTATCAGGGATCAGCAGATCTGATTGCAGGTAATAATCTATCGCTTTTTTATAGGAACCGATTTTCTGATAAATGAAACCTGCTTTCTGCCATAATTCAGCATTTTTACGATTGTATAATTCAATTGATTTATCATAGAGAATCCCGGCTTCTGTCAGGTCGTCGTGTGTGAATAGGTAATCTGCCAGCTTGTTGATATAATCTTTGTGCAACAAGGCTTGAGACAATGTTTCTTTATTCCATAAGTCTAGAGTGTCCTCAAAAATGTCATGTATTTCATGTCTTCTTGACCATAATTTGAAGAAACGGTAGAGGTCATGAATATATTGCCGGCTCACGAATTCAGCGCGAGCTTTTGATTGTGACATTTCTTTTAAACGTTCTTTCAGTTCTTCAGAAGCCTCATGTTGTCCGTTCAATTGTTGCTGCATGAGATTTCTTTGGCTTTCCGGCATTTGTAACATGGTAAAACAAAAAGAGTATTTGTCGGAATTGCAGAATACATCCGAGTTCATCAAAATGTTGAGCAGAGAGATTTTTTGTTCGTCATTTCCGAGAGATAATTTGGCGATATCCTGATATTGGGGGTCAAAAGGATAGAACCAGTGAGAAATTTTGCGGAAAAACGGGAAGTGTTTCAGCTGTGAAAAGGTACTCATATACACATCCGCCCCGGACATTTGCAGTTCACCTAATTCGCGCAATTTATCGGTAATGCCTGAACGGTCAATCCATTCTTCCCATTCCGGATTATGATCTTCAGCATCTTCATCCAGTCCTTCCAAATTAAGTTTGGGATTTTTCATCATTTCGGGAATGATTTCTTCACGCATTTTCTTGTCTATCTTTCGGGTTTCACGGGAAGATTGCAATAATTGAATCTGGATATGATGCAGGTTTTTGATGAACTCGGTATTTTCATTCAGTTCATTTATGCGCGACACGGCTTCAGGGTATTGAAGGATACGCTTTTCATAATAGTAGCATGTTAGTGCGATCCCTGCAATAGCCCGCTGATTCAGCATGGTATCCTGATGGGTATAGGCGTTCAATAGAAACATGAACTTGCGGATGTCGAATATTTGCAGCAGGCTCATGGTGACGGCGCTGACCATTATGGAAAGGTCGTTGACTTGGATCAATAGTGAGTTGAACAAAATTTGCGCTTCAGCATATTCCGATTCACTCCACCGGGTGGATACCCATATTTTTTCAAATAATTCGTCTACGGCTGTTTCGTGACGTTTTCTCATGGCATCCATTTCTTCATTTCTTTTGGCCTCGGTGGTATATATCAATGGGGCTGTAGCCATATCTTCTGTATATGCCTCCAATTGCATTTGTAATTCGGCATAGCTGTGGGGAGGGCTTTGGACAAAAGTGCGCATTGTGTCATAATAGGCTCCATAATTTTGTGTTGCCTGTACGGCTATATGGATACGGTCGGTCAGTTCGTATGCCGTGCGCAACATTTTATGGTATATTTCTACCTTATTGGGATCTTTCATCCCTTTTGAAGTATATTGCAGCATCAGGTCGTATGACGTTTGCAGGGCTTCTAGCTCATTCTTTAATTGCCAGTCGGAAGTATGGGTGGCATATCCTGTCATTTGGGATAATGCTTCTTTTAACCGATATTGGTCTAATAGTTTTATGATTTCTTCGCGCATATTTTAAAGTTCTATTTGTATGTCTTTTATAAACAAATGCGGGCAGACTTCGGTTCTTGGCTTATTTCAGCCAGGTTGCCCGTTTCCATATATATTCCATCGGACCGTGAGAGTGGTGATTCATCCACCAGCGGCAGAAAGAGAATTGCAAGATGAAGAAAACTATTCCTGCCAGGCAGCTGGCTGTGATACCAAACTGATTGTGCAATGCAAATCCCCAGTTGTAGTATAACATGGAACCTACTATACTTTGAGTGATATAATTGGTAAGGCTCATCTTTCCGTATGGCGTTATTTTCATTAATCCGTCGTGTAAGTTTGTCTTATAAAAAGCGAAGACGACACCGGATACCAGAATCAGCATAAATGCAAAATTGGAAAGCGAGGTGATGATTAGTGAAAGAGGGGTCAGAATGGATTTATTTGTGATAAAGTCTGGTAGCATATTGCCCAACCCATATAAAGGGAAAAATGAGATGAGTGAGCCTGCAAGTACCTTGTTCCATACCTTCAAGTGCTCTTTCAAAAAAAGTCCCTTGCGCCCTATCAGCATACCGAGCAGGAAGAGGGCGGCTGTTTGGAATACCCGTCCGTGATCCCAGGCCCAGGCAAGGCTTGCCAACTGTCCTTCCCATAAATTGACACGGATGGTTTCCAGAAAATTACCATTGCTTTGCACTGCAAAAGTTGCATTCCAGAAGCTGCGGGTGGGGATGGCCGGAGTAACAAATTCCGGATCGAGGCAGGCACGTATTACATAATAAAGCGGCAATGGCTGGATTAATAGCAGACATGCCAATGCAAATATCCATTTGTCTTTCAGCCGGCAAGTCAGTGGCAGGATGAAACCTACTAAAGAATAAAGGACCAGCACTTCCGCTGTGAAAAAACTGGCATTGATATTACCTATCAGGAAAAGAAGAATTAACCGCCAACAAAAACGTAGACGGAAATCATTGCCCCGTAGGCGTTGGTTGTCATCTTGAATAAAAAAACTAAAACCGAAAAGTAAAGCGAATATGGCGTATGCTTTTCCGCCGAACATGAAGAATAACCCGTTCCAAATGGCTTTGTCCGAGAAGTTCAGCCACGCACTTTGTCCGGCTGTATCGGGAAATGAGTAGAAATTAAAATGTTCGATAGAGTGCAGGATGATGATTCCCATCACTGCCAGTCCGCGTAGCACATCAGCTACATCTACACGTGCGTGTCCTTTCAATTTTGTGTTTATTGCTTTTGTTTCCATGGGGTTATATATTAGCGTACAAAAATAGGAAAATCTTGAATAGTTGGCAAAAAAAGGAGGAAGTAATCAGATATTTCTTTAATTTTGTCCCCATCTTAAAAAAAGATATGGATATTTCGGAATTGCAACGTATTTATGCCGGTCATCCTAACACTAAGGGACTGGCTGCGTTATTGGAAGATTCCTCAGTGAGGACTATTTTCCTGGGAGGATTATATGCTTCTGCGGCAGCTTTATTTGTTTCCTCCTTTCTTAGAGAGAATAAACAGACATTTGTATTTGTACTGGGTGACTTGGAGGAAGCGGGTTACTTTTATCATGACCTGACACAGGTGAACGGTGATGAGCATATTTTGTTCTTTCCATCCTCGTATCGTCGGGCTGTTAAATATGGGCAGAAAGATGCAGCCAATGAGATCCTGCGTACGGAAGTGTTGAGCCGTTTACAGAAAGGCGATCCGCTATGTGTGGTGACTTATCCTGAAGCGTTGGCGGAGAAAGTGGTATCACAAAAGGTACTGATGGACAAGACGTTAAAACTTGGTGTGGGTGAGCATGTGGACACAGAGTTTATCACGGAAGTGCTGTCCGGTTACGGATTCGAGCATGTAGATTATGTTTATGAACCGGGGCAATATGCTGTACGCGGTAGTATTATTGACGTCTTCTCTTTTGCTTCCGAGTATCCTTACCGTATTGACTTTTTTGGTGACGAGGTAGACAGCATCCGTACTTTTGAAGTGGAAAACCAGCTTTCGAAAGAGAAGAAACAGAGCATTGCTATCGTGCCCGAGCTGACGAATGCCGCCGACAAGAGCGGGGTGTCTTTCTTTGAATTCATTCCTCGGGAAACAGTTCTGGCAATGAAAGATTTTCTTTGGGTACGTGAAAGAATACAGGTAGTACGGGAGGAGGCACTCTCTCCTCAGGCGCTTGCCGCATACGAGGGAGAGAAGACGGAACTGATGAATTTGGAACTGAAGCTGATAGACGGGGCGGAATTTACAGTACGGGCTTTGGAATTCAAACGGATTGAATTTGGTAACAAACCTACAGGAACTCCACAGGCTACGTTGGCTTTCGATACGACAGTCCAGCCTATTTTTCATAAGAATTTTGATTTGGTAAGCACTTCATTCACTGATTATCAGAAACGAGGTTACACCTTATATATATGTACCGATAGTGAGAAGCAGGCAAAGCGTCTGAAAGATATCTTTGAGGAGCGTGGTGATCATATCACGTTCATTCCGGTCAACAAGACTTTACATGAGGGCTTTACAGATAATGTATTGAAAAGCTGCTTTTTTACAGACCATCAGATTTTTGACCGTTTCCATAAATACAATCTTCGTAGCGACAAGGCGCGTAGCGGTAAGGTGGCGTTGACCTTAAAAGAGTTGAGCCAGTTTGAGCCGGGTGACTTTGTGGTACATATAGATCATGGGGTAGGTCGTTTTGGCGGTTTGGTACGCATTCCGAATGGAAATACCACTCAGGAAGTGATTAAACTTACTTATCAGAATGAGGATGTGGTATTTGTTTCCATTCATTCCCTGCATAAAATATCCAAGTATAAAGGGAAGGAGGGAGAAACTCCCCGCCTGAACAAATTGGGAACCGGTGCGTGGGAAAAAATGAAAGAGCGTACCAAGAGTAAAATCAAAGATATAGCTCGTGATCTGATCAAACTGTATTCGCAACGTAAACAGGAAAAAGGATTTTCGTATAGTCCCGACAGTTTTATGCAACATGAATTAGAGGCAAGCTTTATCTATGAGGATACCCCCGATCAGTTGAAGGCGACCCAAGATGCCAAAGCCGATATGGAGAGCGATCGCCCTATGGACCGTTTAGTGTGTGGTGATGTGGGATTCGGAAAGACCGAAGTAGCGATTCGTGCCGCTTTCAAAGCTGTGACAGATAACAAACAGGTGGCTGTGCTGGTTCCCACTACGGTTTTAGCTTATCAGCACTTTCAGACTTTTAGCGAACGGTTGAAAGATTTTCCATGTAAGGTGGATTATTTGAGCCGTGCCCGCAGTACGAAAGATGTTTCCAGAATAGTGAAAGAACTGGCAAATGGAAAAATAAATATTTTGATCGGTACACATAAAATCATCGGTAAAAGCGTTAAGTTCAAAGATTTAGGATTGCTGATCATTGATGAGGAACAGAAGTTCGGAGTTAGTGTGAAAGAGAAGTTGCGTCAGATGAAAGTGAATGTGGATACACTTACTATGACCGCTACCCCCATCCCCCGTACTTTGCAGTTCTCGTTAATGGGCGCCCGTGATCTTTCTGTTATTCAGACTCCGCCTCCCAACCGTTATCCCATTCAGACAGAGGTGCATACCTTTAATGAAGATATCATAACGGAAGCGATCAATTTTGAAATGAGCCGTAACGGACAGGTATTCTTTGTCAATAACCGCATACAGAATCTGGTAGAATTGGAAGCCATGATCAAGCGGAATATACCCGATTGTCGTGTCTGCATAGGTCATGGACAGATGGAGCCCGAAAAGCTGGAAAAGATTATTTTCGACTTTGTGAACTATGATTATGATGTGCTGCTGGCAACCACCATTATCGAGAGTGGCATTGACATACCGAATGCCAATACGATTATCATCAACCAGGCGCAGAATTTTGGCTTGAGTGATTTGCACCAGATGCGTGGACGTGTGGGAAGAAGCAATAAAAAAGCATTCTGTTATTTGTTGGCGCCTCCGTTGACTTCACTGACTCCTGAGGCAAAGCGTCGTCTTCAAGCCATTGAAAATTTCAGTGATCTGGGCAGCGGTATTCATATAGCCATGCAGGATTTGGATATCCGTGGAGCAGGAAATATGCTGGGGGCGGAGCAGAGTGGTTTCATTGCCGATTTGGGCTATGAAACTTATCAGAAGATATTGGCTGAAGCGGTGAAGGAATTGAAAGAGGATGAGTTTGCCGATCTTTACGCAGAGGAGCTGCAGGCAGCGGGTGAAGAGAAAATCAGTGGCGAGAACTTTGTAGATGAATGTCAGGTGGAAAGTGATTTGGAATTGCTTTTCCCTAATGAATATATCCCCAGCAGCAGCGAACGTATGTTGCTTTATCGTGAACTGGACGGATTGGAATTGGATAAGGACCTGCTCGCTTTCAAGGCACGGTTGGAGGACCGTTTCGGAAAGGTTCCTCCCGAAGGGCTGGAACTTCTGCGTATCGTACCTTTGCGCAGATTGGCTAAACGGTTGGGGGTGGAAAAAGTATTCTTGAAAGCCGGACGAATGACTTTATTCTTTATCAGTAATCAGGAAAGTCCTTATTATCAAAGTGCGGCTTTTGGCAAGGTGATTGATTACATGAGCAAGAATCCGCGTTACTGCAATTTGCGTGAGCAGAACGGCAAGCGTAGTATGGTAGTCAAGAATGTGGAAACGGTAGAGACTGCGGTAGGTATTCTGCAGGAGATGGTGAGTTTGTGATAAAAGATGTCTGTATTGGCGAATTTCTTTCGTAGAAGAGATGAACCAACCGATGGTTCGGCAGAAACCTGTATTGCTGTAGAGTAAGCAGGATATGTTAACGTAAAATTGAATATTAACTAAATAAATAGCTGATTTTTAATTAATTGTTTAACGGAATTGAATTCGGGGTGTTTTATATTAAAAAATAATATAAGACGCTCCTTTTTCTTTTAACTTATCTATATTTTAACTATCTTACTTCCAGTTTAAAAGCGGACACTGAGATTTTTACTCACATATTGTCTAATTTAAAAAACACTTGTTATGGAAGTGAAAAAAACACGAAGAGCCGACCTTGAAAAGGGCAAGTCCCGTTGGCTGTTCATGGGTCTCATTGTGACGCTGTCGTTTATGTTTGTTTCGTTCGAATGGACTGAACGTAATGTAACTTATACGATCAGTGATCTAGTCAGTGACCCGGATTTCTTTGAAGAATTAGTTCCTGTAACCTACAATCAGGATAAACCTTTGCCACCACCGCCTCCGCCGGCTGCCGTCAATCCGGAAGAGCTCAATATAGTGGATAATCAATCGACGGAAACAGAAACCGATATTGCCGCTTCGGACCCTACGGATGCTCCTGTTATCATACCGATTCCCGTTGAAGTACCCGAAGAAGTAGTGGAAGAAAATGTGGAATTTGTGGTGGTGGAAGAAATGCCGGTATTTCGTAACGGTAATGCTGATTTGATGAGGTATCTGAGCGAAAACATCAAATATCCTACCGTCAGTGCCGAGCAGGGAGTTCAAGGTAAGGTTGTGGTACAGTTTATTGTGGGCGTTCATGGCGAGATCCTGAATCCGGTAGTGGTGAAGAGCGTGGATCCGTACCTGGATAAGGAAGCGATCCGGGTAATCAGCTCCATGCCGAAATGGAAGCCCGGCAAGCAAAGAGGAAAAGCAGTGAGGGTGAAATACACTGTTCCTGTAGTCTTCAGACTGCAAAGTTAAGATTTAATTAGTATGGATGGAGGAAGCGTAATCTCGGGAGAGGACGCTTCCTCTTTTTTTGTGTAGAATAAATAGGGAATATTTATGAAAACATGTAAGAAAAAAGGGCGTGAAAGGAAATAGTTAGTAATAAAATGCTTGCTATCTTATTATATTTGTTACCTTTGTGGGTCTTATAATATGAAAAACAATGAAAATAACAATTCTACAGAGAAATATAGAATGGGCCAATCCTCAGGCCAATGTAGCAAGGGCCGACGAGGCAATAAGCTGTCTGCCGGATTCTGATTTATTTGTTTTACCCGAAATGTTTTCCACCGGTTTTTGTACGCAACCCGAAGGAATTGCGGAGAGCGCCGACAGCGAAACACTTCACTGGATGAAGCGTAAGGCAGCCGAGCGGAATTGTGCTATTGCAGGCAGTGTGGCGGTATGTGAGAATGGAAATTATTATAATCGTTTTTACTTTGTCCATCCGGATGGAACCGTGCAGCATTATGATAAGAAGCATCTGTTTACCTTTGGGGGCGAACACAAGCGTTTCACCGCCGGTACGGAGCGTGTGGTGGTGAACTTCCGTGGGGTACGTATCCTGTTGGAAGTATGTTATGACCTTCGCTTCCCTGTTTGGGCACGTAACCTGGGTGATTATGACATGATACTTTATGTGGCAAGCTGGCCTACTCCCCGTGTGGATGCCTGGAGCGCGCTGCTCCGTGCGCGGGCTATTGAAAATCAGTGTTATGTAGCCGGAGTGAACCGCATGGGAGTTGATCCTGCCTGTGAATATTCGGGTGGCAGCGCCATCATCGATCCCTACGGAAAGACGATAGCCGAATGTCCGTGGGGCAGGGAAAGTGCGGTGTCGGCTGATATAGATATGGAGGCATTGCAGACTTTCCGGAAGAAATTTCCGGTACTGGATGATGCCGACCCCTTTACATTGATATAAAACAATTAATAAAATAATAGATAATGGCTGAAAAGAAATTATTGTTGGGCGATGAGGCAATTGCCCTCGGAGCGATACATGCCGGCATATCGGGTGTATATGCCTATCCGGGTACACCGTCCACTGAAATCACGGAGTTTATCCAGAATAATCCTTTAGCAAAGGAAAGAAAACTGCACAGCACTTGGTGTACCAATGAAAAAACGGCCATGGAGGCTGCGCTGGGTATGTCATACGCGGGAAAGCGTGCTTTGGTATGTATGAAACATGTAGGCATGAACGTGGCTGCCGATGCGTTTGTCAATTCTGCCATAACCGGCGTGAACGGTGGGCTGGTGGTGCTGGCTGCCGATGATCCTTCCATGCATTCGTCACAGAACGAACAGGATTCACGCTTTTATGGAAAATTTGCTATGATTCCCATGCTGGAACCGTCTTCCCAACAAGAAGCATACGATATGATGGATTACGCATATACACTATCGGAAAAACTGAAGTTGCCGGTGCTGATGCGTGTGGTTACCCGTCTGGCACATTCGCGTGCCGGTGTGGAAGTAGCCGATATCCGTGAGGAAAATCAGTTGAATCCTGATCATGAACGTGCCCACTGGGTATTGCTGCCGGGTAATGCGCGTAAACAATATCTGGATTTAGTGAAAAAGCAGGAGAAACTGGAAGAAGCTTCCTCTAAATCTCCTTATAATTATCTGGAAGGGTTGAATCCCGAATATGATTATGAGTTCGGAGTGATAGCTTGCGGTATCGGTTATAATTATGTGAAAGAGGCAGATACGGATGGTTGCCATATTCCGGTATTGAAAGTTTCGCAGTATCCGTTGCCGGCTGACGAAATCAGGACGATGGCAGACCGCTGCGGATATGTTTTGGTAGTGGAAGATGGCCAGCCGTTTGTGGAAGAGCAGGTAAAAGCGATTCTTTCCTCAGACTATGAGATCAAGGGACGCCTGACCGAAACTTTGCCACGTACCGGTGAACTGACTCCGGATAATGTGGGCGAGGCGATCGGATGGGGAATCAAACGTCCGTTTGGCAAGCCTCAGGTGGTGATGCCGCGTCCGCCTGCATTGTGTCAGGGATGTGGTCATCGGGATGTGTATGATGCATTGAACAAGGTGGCTGCGGAATATCCGGATGCACGCATTTTCGGTGATATCGGTTGCTATACATTAGGTGCGTTGCCCCCGTTCCGTGCTATCGACAGTTGTGTGGATATGGGTGCTTCCATAACCATGGCCAAAGGTGCTTCCGATGCGGGAGTATTTCCGGCCATTGCGGTTATCGGTGACTCTACCTTCACTCATTCCGGTATGACCGGTCTGCTGGATGCGGTGAATGACCGTGCCAATATCACGGTGGTGATTTCGGATAACCTGACTACTGCCATGACCGGTGGACAGGATTCTGCCGGTACGAACAAATTCGAGGCGATCTGCCTGGGATTAGGGGTAGAACCCGAACATGTGCGTGTGGTGGTTCCATTACCAAAGAATATGGAAGAAATCACCCGTACCATTCGTGAGGAAATAGAATATAAAGGGGTGTCTGTCATTATTCCGCGCAGAGAATGTATCCAGACATTGAATCGTAAACTAAGACAGAAAAAAGCAGATAAGGCATGAGAAAAGATATCATACTTTCGGGCGTAGGAGGACAGGGTATCCTGACTATCGCTACTATTATAGGAGAAGCTGCTACGGCAGAAGGCATCAATTTGAAGCAGGCTGAGGTACACGGTATGAGCCAGCGCGGAGGAGATGTACAGTCTAATCTGCGTCTATCCGACGAAACGATTTATTCGGATCTGATCGCTCAGGGTGAGGCGGATCTGATTATTTCCATGGAACCGATGGAGGCGTTGCGTTATCTGCCTTATTTGCAGGAAGAAGGTTGGGTGATTACTTCTGCTAATCCTTTCAAGAACATTCCCGACTATCCTGAAGAAGTGGATCTGATGAGAACTTTGGAAAGTCTTCCGCATGTGGTGAAGTTGGAAATAGAGGATATGGCAAAAGAAAACAGTATGCCTAAATGCGCGAATGTGATTCTGCTGGGCATGGCTGCGAAGTATATTGAGATTGTATCACCGGAACAGTTGCGTGAAAGCATAGGGCGTGTGTTTGCCGCAAAAGGTGAGAAGATTGTTGAAATGAATCAGAAAGCTTTTGATATAGGCTTGAATGCGGTAAAGAACTGGTAATGCCATGAAGATATTTAGTGAAGAATTAGTGGAGAAGGCGGTGAAGGAACTGCACATCGCCAATCTTGCACAGGCTACTATCGGTGATGTGCTGCTGGTAGCCCAGTATCTGGAAAAGGAAACGGGGATTCCTTTTATCCGTATGGATCAGGGATCTCCCGGCCTTGCCGCCAATCAGATCGGGATTGAAGCGGAGAAAGCCGCTTTGGACAGGGGAGTCGGATCGCAATATCCGGCTGCCGCAGGAGTGCCCGAGTTGAAAAAGGAGGCTTCTCGTTTTGTAAAAGCTTTCTTGAATCTGGATATCTCTCCGCGCGCTTGTGTGCCTACTACCGGGTCGGTGGCGGGTTCATTCGGCTCGTTCATAGCCTGTACGCAGCGTATTCCGGGGAAAGACAAGGTATTGTTCATTGATCCCGGATTTCCTATTCAGAAATCCCAGCTTCGCATTATCGGCGTGGAGTGGGAAGAATTTGATATCTATCATTATCGTGGACAGGCCTTGCGTGAGAAATTGGAAAGTTTCCTGAGTAAAGGCGATATAGCAGCGATTATCTATTCTAATCCGAATAATCCGGCATGGATTTGTCTGGAAGAGGAGGAGTTGCAGATAATCGGTGAACTGGCAACCCAATACGATGTGATTGTCATGGAAGACCTCGCTTATTTCTGCATGGATTTCCGTCGGGATATGGGACATCCTTTCGAACCGCCCTATCCGCCTACTGTGGCAAGATATACGGATAATTATATCCTGATGCTTTCTTCTTCCAAGATATTCAGTTATGCCGGACAGCGTATGGCATTGACATGTATCAGCGACAAACTGTTCGACCGCCAGTTCCCTGCATTAGCAGAACGGTATAAAGATGCAGGGGTATTCGGTCCTACACTGATTGCTTCCATCCTTTATATGATTACTTCGGGATGTACGGCTTCCACTCAGTATGCATACGCTGAGATGCTCCGTCTGTCTACCGAAGGTAAAATCAATTTTGTGGAAGATACCCGCGAATATGCCCGTCGTGCGGAACGCATGAAGAAAATATTTACCGACAATGGTTTCCACATCGTATATGACTATGATGCTACCCAGGTGGTGGGAGATGGTTTCTTCTTTACCATTGGTTACGGAAATATGACAGGGGGTGAATTGCTCCGGGAGTTATTGTATTATGGAGTAAGCAGCATCTCGCTTTCTACTACCGGTAGCGAGCAGGAAGGTGTCCGCGCCTGTACTTCCAGAATGCGTGAGGAACTTTATCCGGTGATGGAAGAACGCATGAGAGCTTTTCATGAAGATCATTGAAAATAATGTGCTAATAGGATAATGTGCCGATTGTCATATGGTGTGTTTGTGCACCAGTACATTGGCTAATTAGCACATTGAAAAATTATTTATTATGATTTGGAACAAAAATAAAGAGTGCATGAGCCGGGACGAAATGAGCGCTCTGCAGGGAAAACGCCTGAACAAGTTGGTGAACCTGGTTTATCATAATGTCCCTTTTTATCGTAACAAGATGCAGGAGATGGATTTATCTCCGGATGATATTCAGACTATTGAAGACATTGTAAAACTTCCTTTTACTACCAAACAGGATTTACGTGATAATTATCCTTATGGACTTCAGGCTGCTCCTGCTTCGGAAATTGTACGTGTACACGCTTCTTCGGGCACAACCGGGAATCCTACCATTGTGGGATATACACGTCGTGACTTGTCCGTATGGTCTGAAGTAATGTCGCGTTGTCTTTCGGCCTATGGGGTTACTCGTAATGATACTTTTTCTGTCAGTTATGGTTATGGGTTATTCACTGGTGGGCTGGGTGCACATTATGGTGTGGAGAATCTGGGGGCGACTGTTATCCCGGCTTCTACCGGAAATACGGAAAAGCATGTTCGTCTGATTCGTGACTTGGGTATAACCGGTATTGCCTGTACTCCTTCTTATGCTCTTTATTTAGCAGAAGTGGTGAAACGTATGGGGCTTACCAAGAAAGATATCGGCCTCCGTATAGGAGCCTTTGGAGCCGAGCCATGGACGGAGAGTATGCGTAAGGAAATAGAAGAGCGGCTGGGCTTGAAAGGCTACAATATTTATGGATTGAGTGAGATTATGGGCCCTGGTGTTTCCTATGAATGCCGGGAACAATATGGTTCGCATATCAATGAGGATCATTTTTATCCTGAAATCATTAACCCTGAAACGCTGGAACGTCTTCCGAATGGAGAAGTGGGGGAATTGGTATTTACTACTCTGACCAAGGAAGGTATGCCGTTATTGCGCTATCGTACGAAGGACTTGACTTCCCTGATGGAGGGTGAATGTCCGTGTGGAAGAACCAATATTCGTATGTCGGGTATTGTAGGCCGTAGTGACGATATGCTTATTATCCGTGGCATCAATGTATTCCCGTCTCAGGTGGAAAGTGTTATTCTGGATATGCCGCAGTTTGAACCTCAGTATATGCTGGTGGTGGATAGGAAAAATAATCTTGACTCTTTGCAGGTACAAGTGGAAGTCCGCAAAGACTTCTTCTCGGACGATATGGGACGTATGCTGGCTATGAAGAAAGCGCTGAGTGACAAATTGAAGAGCGTTCTTTCTATCAGTGCTGAAGTGAAGCTGATGGAGCCTAACAGTATTGCCCGTAGTGAAGGCAAGAGTAAACGTGTGATAGACAACCGAATTTTAAAATGAAAAAGTACGCAATATGACAATTAAGCAATTATCTGTTTTTCTGGAAAACAAGACCGGAAGGATAAATGACGTAACCAAGACATTGGCAAAGTATGATATCAATATGCATGCGTTCAGCATGGCGGAATCTACTGATTTTGGTATTCTTCGTTTGATTGTATCGGATGTGGAAAAAGCGGTGGAAGTACTTCGTGCCGAGAATTTTGCCGTGATGCTGACCGATGTGGTATGTATCAGTTGCCCGAATGTGGCTGGTTCTTTGGCTAAAGTTTTGGACTATCTGGCAGCAGAGAATATCTTTATTGAATATATGTATGCTTTTGCTCAGGGAGATACGGCACATGTGGTTATCCGTCCGTCTAATGTGGAGCGATGCATGGAAATCTTGAACAAACTCAATTGTAATGTTTTGACTAAAAATAGTTTGTGATTTCTTTGACATATTCATTCATTTTGTAGTAATGGAAATCCGGATAAGTATTAAAAAATAGTTTATCAGAATCTTTTTTAAAGTTAGAAAGCCGCCTCCTCTGAAGCGGCTTTCTGCTTTTCTATTAGAACAAACTCCAAGCAACTGTCAGTCCGGCCATTACAATGGCAACCATACTCATCAGTTTAATCAAAATGTTCAAACTGGGACCGGATGTATCTTTAAACGGGTCACCTACCGTGTCACCGGTAACCGTTGCTTTGTGAACTTCACTTCCTTTACCGCCGAAATTGCCTTCTTCTACATATTTCTTGGCGTTATCCCATGCGCCTCCTGCATTGGCCATGAAAATGGCAAGCACGAAACCGGAGGACAACCCACCAATCAGCAGACCGATGACTCCGGGAACTCCAAACACTAATCCTGTAGCAACCGGAGCGATGATAGCCAATAGAGACGGGAATACCATTTCACGTTGTGCTCCTTTGGTGGAGATTTGTACACAACGGGCATAGTCGGGTTCGGCTTCTCCAGTCAGAATTCCTTTTATTTCACGGAACTGGCGGCGTACTTCCTCTACCATGTGGGCTGCTGCACGACCCACTGCATTCATGGTCAGACCGCAGAACAGGAATGCCATCATACTGCCCAAAAACATGCCGCTTAGCACTTTAGGGTTCATCAGGGTTACATCGTAATAAAGCATGTAGTCAGTGAAACTGGCGTTATGAACATCTACGGTAATGCCGTTTGGTAATTCCAGAATGGTCTGCCCCAACCGGGTTAATCCGATACGGATTTCTTCTACATAGGATGCTAACAGAGCCAATCCGGTCAGAGCGGCAGAGCCGATAGCAAAGCCTTTGCCGGTGGCAGCAGTTGTGTTACCCAACGAGTCGAGTGCGTCAGTGCGCCTGCGTACTTCTTTACCTAATCCGCTCATTTCGGCATTACCGCCGGCATTGTCTGCAATTGGTCCGTAAGCATCGGTAGCCAAGGTAATTCCCAATGTTGAGAGCATACCTACGGCAGCAATACCAATACCGTAAAGCCCCATGGAAATATTGGCGAAATCAAACCCGGAAGCAAGCCAATAGGATAAGATGATGCCTACTACTACTGCCAGTACCGGGATAGTGGTGGAAACCATACCTAGTCCGATACCGGAAATGATAACGGTAGCCGGACCTGTCTTTCCACTTTCGGCCAATCGTTGTGTAGGTTTATAAGATTGAGAAGTATAGTATTCGGTAGAGCGACCGATAACGATCCCTACTATTAATCCCACTACCACAGCAAAAGAGATGTTTACCCAGTTTTCCAGTCCCAAGGCCCAAAGGATAAGGAAAGTGGCAACAACAATCAGCACAGAACTTAAGTTGGTTCCTGTAGCTAATGAACCGAGTAGCTCTTTCATTCCTGCATCTTCTTTGGTACGGACAGCGAAAATACCGATGATGGAGAGTAAAATACCTACAGCTGCAATCAGCATAGGCGCAATGACCGCTTTAAACTGCATTACAGTATCATCCGAACCAATGAAGGCAGCTGCGCCCAAAGCGGCGGTAGCCAGGATAGAACCGCAATAAGACTCGTAGAGGTCGGCGCCCATTCCGGCTACGTCACCTACATTGTCACCCACATTATCGGCAATGGTAGCAGGATTACGGGGATCGTCTTCCGGAATTCCGGCTTCCACTTTACCTACCAGGTCAGCACCCACATCGGCTGCCTTGGTATAGATTCCACCTCCTACACGGGCGAAAAGCGCTTGCGTGCTGGCTCCCATCCCAAAAGTAAGCATGGTAGTGGTGATGACACATAATTTGGCGGAAGGATTCAAGGTATCTGACGGAATACAATAATCCAATAATATATACCAGAAGGAAATATCGAGCAGACCTAATCCGACAACGACCAATCCCATAACAGCTCCGCTACGGAAAGCCACGCGCAGTCCTTTGTTCAGAGAGTGCTGGGCTGCATTGGCGGTACGTGCTGAAGCATAGGTGGCCGTTTTCATTCCCAAAAAACCGGAAAGTCCCGAGAAGAAACCGCCGGTAAGAAAAGCAATGGGCACCCACGGATTTTGTAAGTTGAAGCCGTATGCCATGATAGAAAACAGAATAACTAATCCCAGAAATACCAGCCCTACCACCTTGTATTGTTGTTTCAGATAGGACATGGCGCCCTGGCGCACATAAGAAGCGATTTTTTCCATTGTCGGAGTTCCTTCGCTTTCAAGCATCATTTGTTTGTAGAAATACCATGCGAGTGCCAATGCCAAGAGGGAGGCAATGGGCACAATCCAGAAGAGATACGTTTCCATACGCAGTATTGATTTAAAAGTTGGTTTTGCCCAAAGATAGAAAAAATAAATGATATTCAATAGGATAGGCAATATTTTTATCAATTAATATTTGCGGTACTTTTCTAATTAAGTTTAGGGGAAAATAAATATCAATATCTGTACCTTGGAACACATAGACCTGTTTCTGTGTTTCATCAAAACACGATGAAAGATAAATAAGACTTTAAAAAACGATTTCACCACAGATTGCACATGATCTGTGGTGAATTTGATACATTACCCTTTTATTTGCCATACAGCTTGTCTATCAAATCAGCGCGTCCTATTTTACGCAATTCGTTGATGATGGCACGCCGTTCTTCGGGTTTATACCAAAAAAAGAACATCCGTTGAGCCAGTTTCTCTTTTTGTGATTTGGCAGAGAAAACCGGTTGTAACGTATATGGATGATAACCTGTGTACCAGGCTTCAGTAGCTACAGTCATTGGGGTAGGGGTGAAATCCTGCACCTGTTCCAGATGGAAATCCAATTTCTTGGTGATCACTGCCAGTTCTGCCATATCTTCTTCCGTACATCCTGGATGGCTGCTTATAAAATAAGGTATAATCTGCTGTCGCATATTCAATTCCTTATTTATTTTGTCGAAAGTCTTTTTGAAGTCATAAAATTGCGAAAACGAAGGTTTCCTCATGATTTGCAGCACTGAGTCACTGGTGTGTTCCGGAGCCACTTTCAAACGCCCGCTGACATGATTGGCTATCAGTTCGCGGGTATATTCAGCCGTACTGCGGTTTACTGCCGGATCCTTACTCTGATATTGTAACAGGTCATAGCGTACACCGCTTCCGATAAAGCTTTTCTTGATACCGGGAAGTGCGTCTACCGAATGGTAAATATCCAATAAAGGACGGTGATCCGTGTTCAAATTGGGACATACTTTGGGATGGATACATGACGGGCGTTTGCAGCGGCGGCATATTTTCTCTTCTTTACCGCGCATAGCGTACATGTTGGCGCTAGGCCCTCCCAAGTCGCTCAGATAGCCTTTGAAGTCTGGCATTTCTGTTATGGCTTTCACCTCTTTCAAGATACTTTCCTTGCTTCGGCTTACAATGAATTTTCCCTGATGGGCGGAAATGGTACAGAAGGCACATCCTCCAAAACAACCACGGTGCAGATTAACTGAGAATTTAATCATATCAAACGCCGGGATACGTTTTCCCTTATACTTGGGATGAGGCATACGCGTATACGGCAAATCAAAAGAACGATCCAGCTCTCCTTGTGTCATTGGAGGATAAGGCGGATTGACTACTACCGTTTTGTTACCTACATCTTGCAAGATGCGGGAGGCTTCGTATTTATTGCTTTCCTCTTCAATGAAGCGGAAGTTTTCGGCTTGTTTCTTTTTATCTTTCAGGCATGTTTCATGAGAATGAAGCACGATATCGGGCTTTTCCTGAGTGTCATCAGACGGACGCATGGGTTCGCCCTTACGGGTTATGTAGGCTGTTTGCAAAATATCATGTGGAATCGGAAGACTTTCTGCAGGAGCAGATTCATGGGGCTGTCCGATGGCGTCCGCCAATGTCTTCATTCTCTTGCAAAGTTCCGTAATCGGCTTCTCGCCCATTCCATAGATCAATAAATCGGCTCCTGAATCTATCAGGATTGATTTACGCAGACAGTCTTGCCAATAGTCGTAATGACTGACACGACGCAAAGATGCCTCTATACCTCCCAAAATGACAGGTACATCGGGATAGATTTTTTTTAAAATCTGTGTATAAACGATGCTGGGGTATTCGGGACGCATGTCGTGGCGGCCGTCGGGAGTATAAGCATCCTCGCTGCGCAAACGCTTGTTGGCAGTGTATTTGTTTACCATGCTGTCCATGCATCCGGCGGACACACCGAAAAAGAGGCGTGGACGTCCCAGCTTCTTAAAGTCGCGCAGGTCGTCACGCCAGTTAGGTTGAGGCACAATAGCTACTTTTAAGCCTTGTGCCTCTAATAATCTTCCAATCACTGCCGGACCGAATGAAGGATGATCTACATAGGCGTCACCGCTGAACAAGATAACGTCCAGTTCTTTCCACCCACGCATTTCCACTTCTTTCTTGGTTGTCGGCAACCAGTCTGTAAGTTTGTATTCTTTCAATGATATGTATTGTTTTTTATTTTGCTACAGAGATAAGTTAGTTATATCTCTTCTTCATCCTTATTTTTCTCCTTCTCCCATTGGATATAAAGCAGAATAAGTTGATGAAGTCCGAAAGCTTTCATGTTATTATGATAAATTACATCAATGCAAAGGTCAAGCAGTTCTTTATTATTTCCTTCCTCACTGGTTATCAGTGAGCGGATATTCAGCTTCAGTTTGTCCAGTACCGACTCGTCCACGATACCGTTACTATCTATTAGATGCTGAAATAAAGCATATTTCTCAATAGTTTGCAGGTTCTCTTCTGAGATTTCCATGCTACGTGTGCCAGAGGCGTTAGTCTGTATAGTGTACATAGTCGTTTAATTTTAATGGTTTATACGGACAAAGTTAGGCGTTTTTATGAAATAACCTCTTATTTGTTCTTTTATTTTCGTTTAAAAATATCACTTGCTGCCGAAGAAGCCCAGAATAGCACTCATTACCCGTGCTCTTTCCTTCACTCCTTGAATGCTTTCAAAAGGGAAGCCTAGAACGAAGGTACGATAAGTACCTTTGTAGGCAATGCCGGCACTGTAATTTCCCGGATTGTAAACGAAAGCAGAGTAAGCCGGAGCCACCGGAGTCAGACAGTCGGGAGCGGGTACGGCATAGGTTTGTTCATTGATGGTGCGGGGGATATTGAAACGGGTGCCGGCTCCGTATATTTCTCCCGAAGTGGAGTTGAGCATACTGCCTCCGAAACTATATTTTAATATGTTTTCGGTGAAGTTCAGTGCTGTGGGACTGTTCATGTTACTTCCTATATATGAACCGCTGAGTATCAGGTTGCCGCCTTTTTGGCAGTAGGAGGTGATCAGCTGCTGTAGGGTGTTGGAGAAGGGACGTCTGTCGGCTCCGAATATCAGGTCTGCAATGGGGTAATCTGCCAGCCGGACAAAACCATTTTCAACGGCTTCATCACTACACGACACAAAAGAGTACCCTCCGGTTGCCTGGATAGCTTTACCATGAATGAACGGATAGTCGAAAGTATTTCCGGCTATCAACCTTCCTTCCAGCTCGCTGCCGCTATACCCCAGCCCGTCTTTGGTTTCCCGCCCTATGCGGCTACGGTCGAAGCTTTGTTGCGTTCCGCAGAAGGCGGGCGTATTTATATAAGGTATCCCCGGATCCGTATTCAAATCAAAGCCTTGCAAGAAAGGAGATTCTACGGTAGCAGGTCCGCTCAGACGGTCGAATCCATTGACTATCAAGATTGTTCCTTTGCTTTTCTTTGCCTGATAGGCTGACAGGATTTCGGAAGGAAAACTTTCTCCCCCCTTGTTGACTGCGGTAACTTTAAAACTATATACCAGTCCCGGTTCGGCTTCGAAGATATATTCAGTACCGCGTACTAACGTTCCATTATCAAATCCACCATGTCCCAGGCGGGTGTAGACGATGTATTGTTGTGCTTTGGCAGTCGGTTCCAACGGATCGTCTACCGCTTGCCAAGTTAGTCGGAAGGTGTTTTTTCTGCTTCCGGGATGAATGGCAAAATTACTTACCGGTAAAGGTTGGACTACATAATCCGTTCCATGCATGGTACTCAGATATTTTAGTACAGATTTGTAAACAGAACGCCCTACGGTAAACTTGAAACGCGGATCGTGTCCTAGTTTCAAATCGGCAAAGTTCTGATGGGAGAGGAGTTCCAGAATCATCGAGGGAACGGCAGGCAGACGAGTTTCGCTGTAATTGCGGTTCCACAGGCTGCGACGTTGCCACCGGATACCGAATTGGGCGGAGATATCCCGTTGCAGGCCGGTCAAGACCATATCTGCCAAATCACGGGAAGCATAACGGGAGATGCCGGCATTCAGTTCACCGTTATTATAATCGGTGGTATAAATACCCAGCGTGCCTACTAAATCATCTTCTTTGGAAAAACCTGCATCGCTGTGCACTCCCAAGGTCATTTCAAAAGGAACGCCCAATCCCTTCTCCTTTGGATTGTACACAGAATTTCCGCTGAGATAATTGATTATCCGGCTGCGGGCGTTTATATCGTCGGTATAGTCATTCTTACTTTCACTGGGACTGTAAACCGGATAGGGAAAGCCCGACCATTGTGCGGCGTAGCGTGCCCCTTCCAGGTAGCGGGGCAGGCCGCTGGTTTTTCCACCGCGCAATATGTTTCCCATTCCTCCGCCAAAACGGACAGCATCGGCGCATACCACTCCTTTTTGTCTACTCTCATTACTTAATACCACCATGCCGTAATCGTTGGTCCCTTTATCAAACTCGAAAGTGCCCAGGTAAACCCAGGTGCCTCCCCCTATTTGTTGATTGACTAGAAATTCAGTGACACCCCCTTTATGGAAAACCAGATATTTGGCGTCACTCACACTTCCGGGTAAAGTCTGATAAGTCACATAGACGGCATATTTTCCTGTTTCGGGAATACGGGGAATCCATTGTGCAAAGGCTTTTTCCGGTTTTTTCTCGGTGGAGGCAAAGCGGGCTGTACCTTCTTCAAAAGGATTTTGTCCGTCCCTGTAAATCAACCGTTTTTGAGCGAATGCCGGGGTGGGGGTGGTTTTCCATTTACCTTTCCGGCTTTTTATCTCCTGATAGATGCAACCTTGGGGATGAATGTCATTATCCACAATCACTTCATTGCGCTGCCAGTCACGTTCACGGGGAGTATACACTATGGCTCCTGCATTTTCCAGCATGGGTATAATATAAGGTATGACGAATGATTGGGTGAACAAATCCTCTGTGGTACAGAACAAGCGTGGACGTTGCCATTCCCAACATCCTTTGTCATTCTTATAATATTTTCCGTGGCTTTGCCAAAGGGCGATGTGTCTGCCTTCCAATCCTTTGCTGGCAGTAAAGGGGCGGGAATTATTTTTTACCCATGGATTACCTTTATAATCTGTCCGTTGCCATAAGCGGCTTTTGTCCTGTTTCTTTCTCAGATAGTTGGGAACCAGGTCTTCGATGGATTTTCCATCGGCATAAATGGTTATATCGTAATAATTTACAGGGCCGGGTAAGCTTTGTTTGAGTAACCGGTAGATGGCTTCCGTGTTTTCGGGTGTGAACGGTTGGTAGCCGAAGCTGGAACTGGCATATACGTCCAGTTTCTTTTGGTTATGATTGACTTCATAACGGTCTAATTTGCACTTGCCTATGTTGGCGTAAGATGTTTCATATTGGGTGAAGAAATCTTTTAGACGTTGTTCCATATTAGCGTCTAACCCTTGTGCCAAAGTGTGCGATATTCCTACCATCACCAGCAGGAAGGACAAAAATATCTTTTTCATGTTGTTTTCTTCTTTATTTATGGTTGCGAAGTTAGGAATTTTTGTTAGTTTTGTCATTCTAACTAACCTATAATGAACCTAAATGAAACGAATTATCTTTAATTTCTGCTTCGTATGGCTCGCTGTTTCCGCTTTTGCCGGAAGTAAAGTAGTCGAAATGCGAAATTATGGTCTGGTACCGGACACACACGAGAATCTTTCAGCTAAATTGCAGAAGGCGTTACAAGACATCAAGACTCAAGTCGCTTCCGGCGATAAGGTCACCCTGCTTTTTGAATCCGGACGTTACGATTTCCACCCTGAAGGGGCGGCTGTCCGTGAGTATTATATTTCCAACCATGACCAGGATAATCCGAAAACGGTAGGTTTTCCTCTGGAGGATTGGAAGGGGCTGACCGTGGACGGACAAGGTGCCGATTTTATCTTTCATGGCCGTATGCTTCCACTTTCTCTGCTTCGTTCAGAGGATTGTACTTTACGTAATTTCAGCATAGATTTTGAAACTCCCCACATTACTCAGGTCAAGGTGTTGAAAAGTGGAGAGGAAGGAATTACTTTTGAACCTGCCGCATGGGTGAAATGCCGCATTAATGAGAAAGGCTTCTTTGAATCATACGGCGAAGGCTGGTCCAGTGCTCCCCAGGGAGGGATTGCTTTTGAAGAAAAGACAAAGCGTCTGGTATACCGCACTAGTGACTTATGGTGTCCTATGGAAGGGGTGAAAGAAGTTTCTCCACGTGTCTACCATGCTCCTCAGTGGAAAGACGCCCGGTTGATACCGGGGACAGTGGTTGCACTTCGTACTTATTATCGTCCTGCTCCGGGTATATTCTTGTCCGGTGACAAAAATACTTGTTTGCAGAATGTGAAAGTGCATTATGCAGAAGGCATGGGATTATTGGCTCAGTTATGTGAAAATATCACGTTGGATGAATTCAGCGTTTGTCTTCGTGGCGATAAGGATCCTCGTTATTTTACCACGCAGGCGGATGCTACTCATTTCTCCAGTTGCAGAGGCAAGATTGATTCCCGAAACGGGCTGTATGAAGGAATGATGGATGATGCGATTAATGTACACGGCACTTATTTGAAAATCAAGCAACGCCTTGATGACCATACAGTGATTGCTCAATACATGCATCCGCAAGCATACGGGTTCGAGTGGGGAGTGAACGGAGATGAGGTGCAATTTGTACGTTCCGTCACCATGGAACTGGCCGGTGGAAAAAACCGGGTGAAAGAAATCCTGCCTAACGATAAAGATACGGTGAAAGGTGCGAAAGAATACCGCATTATTTTTACGGAACCTTTGGATGCGGAGATTACGGATAAAGAAGGCTTTGGTATTGAAAACCTGTCTTGGTGTCCGGAAGTGTATTTTGCGGATAATGTCATTCGTAATAATCGCGCACGGGGTACTTTATTCAGCACTCCTTTGAAAACGGTAGTAGAGCGTAACCTGTTTGACCATACTTCGGGGACGGCTATTCTGCTTTGTGGTGATTGCAATGGTTGGTTTGAAACGGGAGCTTGCCGGAACGTGCTGATTCGTAACAATCGTTTTATCAATGCATTGACTAATATGTTCCAATTTACGGAAGCTGTTATCTCTATTTATCCTGAGATTCCCGATTTGGAGCATCAGAAGAAATATTTCCATGGTGGAAAAGGAGAAAAAGGAGTGGTGATTGAAGACAACTATTTTGAAACCTTTGACCGCCCCGTTCTTTTTGCAAAATCCATTGACGGATTGGTCTTTAAAAACAATGTGATCCGCCAGAATACAGATTATCCGGCTTTCCATCATAATAAGACTCGTTTCCGCTTGCTTCACACCCGGAATGTGAAGATAGAGAAGAATAATTTTGAGGATGGGGATGAGAGCGTGGTAAGAGAATAGATACAATGACACTGATTATGCGGATTTTGTTTTAATCCGTATAATCAGTGTTCCCTTATTTAAAAAGAATTATAACAGACGGGGATTATTCTACTTTCCCGATGCTGAAATTTTCAGGATATTTGCCTTTGAAATTCTTGTAATACAACTTGATCTCACGCATATCCTTGTCCAAATCACCGCTGGGATGTATCACCTTTTCGGCTGTAATGCACTTTTTTGCGTAATCGATGGCTACCAGAATAATAGGCAGACCGGCCCCTTGTGCAATATAATAGAATCCTTTTTTCCAGTTGGGATTGGCTTTGCGTGTCCCTTCCGGAGTGATAGCCAGATGGAATTTTTGACTCGATTTGGCAATCTTGATCATCTGGTCCACCAATGAAGTCTTGCGGCTACGGTCTACGGGAATCCCTCCCATCCAGCGGAAAATAGGGCCTAGAGGCCAGAAGAACCAGTCCTTTTTCATCATAAAACCAGTTTCGCGGCCTATAGCTCCCATAAACAGTTTGCCTATGAATAAGTCCCAATTGGTGGTATGTGGGGCGGCACAGATAATATATTTATCATAATCGGGAGCAGACACCTTGGTCTTCCATCCCAACAGTTTGTAGTAGATAAAACTACAAATAGCTTTTTTCATTCCTTAAATCTTATGCTTTTGTAGCTTTAGCCAGTTCGTCTGCAACCACTTTGATTTCTTTGTTCAGATCTTCGTTCAATTTCTTGTAGAATCCTTTTACGTTACCCGGCTCGGTGTGGCTGATGCGTGTAATCAGTTTGATCACATTGTGTACAGAGTTGCAAACCACTTCACGGTTAACACCTTCCATCAAACTGACTAAAAACAAATCACTTGCTATATTGGTTATTTTCTTCTTTAAATTTCTTCTACTTGCCATAAATGTAATGTTTTAAGTTAATACATAATTCTAAATTCGCGGTAAAGGTAGCATTTTTATTTGTATACGTTTTCATATTTGCGAAAAAAGAGCGAAATTTGCACGAGAATACTAAATGAAATTATACACCTTTAAATAGAATAATAGAATATGACTAAAAGTGCATTACAAATTGCCAGAGCTGCTTATCAGCCCAAACTTCCTAAAGCGTTGAAAGGCGCTGTAAAAGTAAAGGAAGGCGAACCTACACAGTCTGTTGCTGACCAGGAAGCCATCAAAGCCTTGTTCCCTAACACTTACGGTATGCCGTTGATTCAGTTCGTTGAAGGCGAAGCTGTCAATATGCCTGCTATCAATGTAGGTGTCATTTTGTCTGGTGGACAGGCTCCCGGCGGACACAATGTTATTTCCGGTTTGTTCGACGGTGTCAAGTCATTGAACAAAGACAGCAAACTGTATGGTTTCATTCTGGGCCCCGGTGGTTTGGTAGACCATAATTATATGGAACTGACTTCCGATATTATCGACGAATACCGCAATACCGGTGGTTTCGATATCATCGGTTCGGGACGTACCAAACTGGAAAAGGAAGAACAGTTTGATAAAGGTCTGGAAATCATCAAGGAATTAGGCATCAAGGCATTGGTAATCATCGGTGGTGACGACTCAAACACGAACGCTTGTGTATTGGCAGAATACTATGCTGCGAAGAACTGCGGTGTTCAGGTAATCGGTTGTCCGAAGACTATCGACGGTGACTTGAAGAACGAGATGATTGAAACTTCTTTCGGTTTTGATACGGCTTGTAAAACTTACTCTGAAGTAATCGGAAACATTCAGCGTGACTGTAACTCTGCCCGCAAATACTGGCACTTTATCAAGCTGATGGGACGTTCGGCTTCTCATATCGCTTTGGAATGTGCTTTGCAGGTTCAACCTAACGTATGTATCGTTTCAGAAGAAGTGGAAGAGAAGAACATGTCATTGGATGATGTGGTTACTTACATTGCTCAGGTAGTGGCTAACCGCGCTGCACAAGGTAATAACTTCGGTACAGTGTTGATACCTGAAGGTTTGATCGAATTCATTCCCGCAATGAAGAGATTGATCGCTGAATTGAATGACTTCCTGGCTGCTAACGCATCAGAGTTCGCATTGATCAAGAAATCTCACCAACGTGAATATATCATCTCCAAGCTTTCTAAGGAAAACTCGGAAATCTATGCTTCTCTGCCCGAAGGCGTTGCACGTCAGCTTACTTTGGACCGTGACCCGCACGGAAACGTACAGGTATCATTGATTGAAACAGAAAAGCTGTTGTCTGATATGGTAGCCGTTAAATTGGCTCAGTGGAAGGAAGAAGGCAAGTATGTAGGTAAATTTGCCGCTCAGCATCACTTCTTCGGTTACGAAGGACGTTGCGCTGCTCCGTCAAACTTCGATGCTGACTATTGCTACTCGTTGGGTTACACCGCTTCTATGTTGATTGCCAACGGTAAGACCGGCTATATGTCTTCTGTACGTAACACTACTGCTCCTGCCGAAGAATGGATTGCAGGTGGTGTGCCTATCACAATGATGATGAACATGGAACGTCGTCACGGTGAAATGAAACCGGTTATCCAGAAAGCGTTGGTAAAATTGGATGGTGCTCCTTTCAAGGCGTTTGCCGCACAGCGTGAACGTTGGGCTATTGAAACAGACTATGTATATCCGGGTCCTATCCAGTACTTCGGTCCTACAGAAGTTTGTGACCAGGCAACCAAGACATTGCAGTTGGAACAAGGAAAATAATTCTTTCTTATTTCTATAAAGCATAAAGGAAACCCATCGGGGCTGATTGTAAAACCATTCTCCCGATGGGTTTTATTACATAGTATGTGGGAATAGGTAAAGGTAAAAACAGCTAAATAGGATAAAATGGTAAGAGCGAAAAGCACACGTCCTGCTCCCGTTAAAAAGAAGGCAGCCGCGAAACCTGTCCGTCGGGCTACACAGCGGAAGGCGAAAAAGAAACCACAAAGACAGATGCCGTCATGGCTTCGGTATGTCATTGCGGGGCTTATTGCTTTTTTATTTCTTGCCGCTTTCTTTTATTTCTTTATCCGTCCTTACTCTTATCGCTGGAAGCCTTGCTATGGCTTTAAAGCATACGGTGTATGTATGCCCTCGGGTTTTCAGGTGCATGGCATTGATGTTTCCCATTATCAAGGAAACATAGACTGGAAAATGCTGACTCAGACCCGACAGGGGAAATTTCCTATTCATTTTGTCTTTATGAAAGCTTCGGAAGGAGGAGATTATGGGGACAAGGCTTTTATCACCAATTTTGATTCGGCGAAAACACATGGGTTTATCCGTGGGGCTTATCATTTTTACAATCCGAAAACAGATCCCATCCGTCAGGCCGATTTCTTTATTAATTCCGTAAAGCTGGATTCAGGTGACCTTCCTCCCGTACTCGATATCGAGAAGAGAGGCAAGGACGAAAATCAGCTCCGTCGTGACCTTAAACTGTGGCTTGACAAAATAGAACAGCACTACAAAGTGAAGCCTATTCTTTATACTTCTTATAAGTTTAAAACTCGTTATCTGAATGATTCGGTCTTCAATTCTTATCCTTACTGGATAGCCCATTATTATGTAGACTCGGTGGAATACAGGGGAGAATGGAAATTCTGGCAGCATACGGATGTGGGTACGTTGCCGGGCATTCGTGAGAAGGTGGACTTGAATATTTTCAACGGTTCGTTGGAGGAATTGCAATTAATGACTATAAAGAAATAAAGGATACTGTGCCTGCGGTTTCGAAAACTTTCTCTATATTTGCTTTATGAACTTACTGCTCAATATTATTTGGCTGATTTGCGGCGGATTTCTGATCTGCGTGGAATATATTGTTTCCAGCCTGTTGCTGATGATCACTATCGTCGGCATTCCTTTCGGTTTCCAGACTTTGAAGTTGTCTATGCTGGCTCTTTGCCCTTTTGGGCGGGAAATACGCAGTTGTCCCGGTGATGGCGGATGTCTTAGTGTGTTGATGAATATCATCTGGATACTTGTAGGTGGAATCTGGATCAGCCTCTCTCATTTGGCATTCGGGGTGTTGCTTTGCATCACTGTTATCGGTATTCCATTCGGACTGCAACATTTCAAGCTGGCGGGCTTGGCACTTACTCCTTTCGGAAAGGAGATTGTATAAATATTGTATACCGATATGATCGTGTTGTCACTTTGGATAAAATGCAGCGTCCTACGTGCGTTTGTCACCACTTGATGCCGTTTTTAATTTTCAGGTAAGAAGAACAAAAGGACAAAAGAGAGAAAATCCGTTCTTTTGTCCTCGAATAAATCAATGCAAATCCTGCGTGATTGGTGGTAATCCTGTCTTTATCAAGTCCTTTTCATACTTAAAAATGGTATTATTTCATGATGAACTTCACAGCTGCCCAGTTGTTCTTTTCCCGATGGTGTACGAACTCCATTCCCAGACTTTCCGCTTTTTCGCGGATAAAAGGAATATCCTGCATATAAAATCCACTCATAAATATTTCCGAACCCGGATGCATACAGGCGGCATAATGAGGCAGGTCTGCCAGAAGAATATTCCGGTTGATATTGGCAATAATTACATCAAACGGCTTGCGGCCTTTCAACAAGTTGGCATCCCCCAGTTCCACTGTAATGTTATGGATATGGTTCAGTGCAATGTTGTCTTTTGAATTATTGACGCACCAGTCGTCAATGTCGATGGCTGTCACAGGATTGGCTCCGCGCATGGAGGCAAGGATGGCAAGAATAGAAGTGCCGCATCCCATATCCAAGACTGATTTTCCTTTCAGATCAGCTTCTAACATCTCGCTGATTATAGAGCTGGTCGTTTCATGGTGCCCTGTGCCGAAAGCCATTTGCGGGTTAATCAGAATTTCATACTCAGTCTTCGGGGTGTCTTTATGGAACGTGCTGTGAATGCAGCAACGGTCACCGATGACGATGGGTTGAAAGAAGTTCTTCTCCCATTCCTCGTTCCAGTTCTTGTCTTCGGCTTCTTTAATGGTATATGTCACAGTAGTGTCGGGCAGGGGGAAGCTCGCAATCATTTCTTTTAATGCTTCCTCATCGAACAAAGTCTGCTGGATATAAGCCTGTACTCCTGCTTCACATTCTACAAAACTTTCAAATCCTATTTCTCCGGCCAGTGCAGATACTACATCATTCACTGTTTCATTACAGGGATGTGTTGTAAAGGTTACTTCTAAATATTTCATACGCTTTCGTTTATTCTATCACTTTACGGAGCAGTGCCTCCATCTCATTTTTGAAAATACCCGCTTCATGTACTTTCACACCGTCCACATAAAACGTGGGAACGTAATAATAGTCGTATTGGTCGGCTATATCAGGATGTTGGTTTTCTTCTATCATTTCTATTTCTATAGGTTGGAATTCAGGGTGTTCTTCTTTTAGTTCTTCAATATAGCGCAGTGCTTTTTTGCAGAACGGGCATCTTTCCTGATAAAATAATTTCACTGGTTTCATGTGGCTGTTTATTTTAGGTTTATATACTCTTAAAAAGGGTAGTGGCAAAGATAGGGAGAAAAAATGAGAATAAGAGCAGAATCGGTATTAATTGCTTCTCTCTTTATACCCGTTCAGCATCTATTTATTTTCTTCATTCCGGTAGGATATCAACAGGAAGTTACTCTCAATAATGCTCTCATACTCTCATTAGTGGTATAATTCGCTTATAATGAGTGTGCTATTGATGATGGTAACATAAATGAGTATGAGGGCATTGACCTCATACTCATTTCTTGAAAAATAAATTATTCCAACTTGACCACGTGGTATAAAGTACCTCTGATACTGGCTCTTTTGGGTACATTCAGTTTATGTAGAATACGTCCGAACCAATTTATTTTATTGACGGATAGCTTATCACGTGTGTTTTCTTGGAGATAATTGAAAATCTCCATGGCAGTCAGCCATTCTCCCTCTTCATCAGTGGTTGCAGAAGAAAAGTTACAATGGAATAAATGCTCCAAAGGCGAAATTTGCTCAAATTCGCTGTTGCTTTGCCGCAAAACAGCCTCATCTTCATCATTCAGCCAGTAACGTTCCTGCTGATAAAGCAATGTCATGGCTTGTGCATAGAGCTGGCGGTAGTCTATGGTGACATGGGTATCAATGGGAGCGGTCACCTCGATACAGATAAAGCGACGGCTTCCCGTGGGGTCGGTGAGCAAATCCTTCTGATTGCTGGTGCCGATGAATGAGGCATAGCGGCGTAATTCGCGTACGCTGGTTCCATAGGGCTTTCGCAGGTTGGCCACCGGTTTTTGTAACAGATGTTTCAGAAAACCTTGCTGGTTCATCGTAATCTGGTCGAATTCGTCCAGGTTGATAAGGAAAAATCGTCCCAAGGCACGCTCCGCTTCCTGTTTGCTGCTGAAGTCCAGGCTGTCGGCATAGCCGAAACGCAGTTCGGGCGGTAGCAGGATGCGGCAGTAAGTGGATTTCCGGAATCCTTGTGAACCCACCAGCAAAGGCGAAGTACTGTTGCCATGCTGACGGTCCATCCCCCTCCAATGCGCCACCATGCCCAGAAACCAACGGTAAAAGAGTTCTTCCCAATGCGGATTGCCACAGGGAACGAGCCGGGCCAATGCGCGGATGCGGTCAGTACCGTCCCATCGGGGAAGGTCACACAAGTATTCTTCTACAGGATTGTAAAGAGGGACGAAATCGGAAGTGAGAAAGCGGTCGATATCGCGGTCCCACACTTGCAGTCCCTCTTTCAAAGCGTAAAGGGCGATGCTGTTTCGGGTACGTTTTTCCAAGGGTTTGAAATAGAAATGAACAGAGTCCCGCTGGCGGTATTCCACCTCGTCCAGTACGGTGTTGAAACGGAATTCGTACCGTCGTTTCAAAAATTCCTCCAGCCGGAAGGTGGCTTTCTGTTCTTTGTTGAGGCCACCTTTCTCGCCAAAGCCTTTCATCTCCCGATATCCGTTGCCGAAAGCCATGCGGATGGCTTCCGTGTTCGTTTCGTGGAAATACTGCATCAGTGTACGCCGCACGGCTTCTTCTTCGGGGATGCCTGCTTTGAAGCATTGTTCTACCAGATGGGGCAGCAAGGGCTCCAGTCCGTCATCACGTTTCCAGTTTTCCATTTCAGCCAATGCTCTTTTTCGTGCCGATTGGTACATCAGTGCCAAAGTCTGTAAACTTTCACATCCGGGCGTCATTCGTTCCAGTGCGGTTTCGCTGTTTTGTTTGCGTTGGCGGAAAGACTCTTCATCGGGCAGGGCAAGCGGTTGCTCTATGCAGAAGGGGACGGACGAAGGGTTATAGTAAGGTTGTTCATCCACGGTCATGCGGCAGCTTTGCATCAGGTCCGGTTCCTTCAGTGTGATGCCGAAAGGAAGCATGGGCTGGTAGCAGGTCACCGCCAGCCGATAGGCGTGAGCATGAAACAGGAGAGCCTCCTGTATGGTGGGCAGAGTGCCGTCGGGGCGTGCGAAGCGTACCCATATCTTTACGCTCCGTCCGCTTGAACCGCAGAAAGCGGCAAAGGTCTGTGGCAGTTGTGCTACTTGGCGTTTCACATATTCCACCTCATACAGGTCGGCCAGCCGGTTCACTTCCAGCTGCACTAGTCCGTTGTAATGTTTCATGCGTTTCTCGCCATTTTGCTTACGGGTATATTCTACAGCAGGATAGACACGCGGCAGTTTGTCGATATGGGCGTAGTGGGCGGACGATCCTGTCAGCCGGGGCAGTATTTCACGCAGTTCCGATATGTGTCCTGCTTTGTTCTCTGTCTTTATTTTCTCGAAGAATGTGTCCGAATCGCATAGTGACAAGGCTTCTGTCCCCTGTTCTTCATCTTTCCTGATGAGTGTAATTTTCATATTTGTCTTTTGTTTAAATGTTTTTTGGCTTTATGTACCTCCCATGGAAAAAGATGATGTTCTGTCGTGTGGAGAAGACCGCGTTTGGCGAGTGTCTATGTGTGCATATTTTTAGTAAAGGTAAGGTTTCTTTCCGGATTCTGCAAGTGCTTTCCGGATTAAATGCCGCCTTTTTCTTTTTCCTTTCTTTCCTGTGTTTTTATTCTTAGTCTCAGTGCGTATTTCCCTGTTCCTTATTTGTTTTCTACCTTTTCTTTTCTTATTTTTGTATGTTTATAATTAGTTAGCCACCCTTGTGATTAAGTCTAGTCACAAGGGTGATTAAAGTTAACCACAAAGGTAGTTAAACTTAATCACGTCCGTGATTAACAGATATTGAAAGTTCATTAATAAAAGAAGAACAGTATGGCAATACTATTTGATTGGTACGAGAATCCCAAATCACCTGAGCAACAAGGGGAAGAGAATACGTTGCACCCGCGTCTCCGGCTGAACGGAAAGGTGAGCACGGCCCAGCTCCGTGCCCGTATTCAGAAACATTGTACGTTGACTGAAACGGATGTGGTAGCCGTGCTCGATGCGCTGTCACGTGCCATGGGCGAGGAGTTGGCGGAAGGCAAACAGGTGCATCTGGACGGCATCGGTTTCTTCCGTCCCAACCTGGTGAGTACCGGGCCGGTAACGGAAAAGACGAAACGTAAGGATACGAAGGTGAGGCTCAAGGGGATTGTTTACCGCCCCGACCAACTATTGATGGATGAGGTGGGGAAGGTAAAGGTGCAGCGTACCCGGTTCTCGTTTCATTCAAGTAAACTGACCGATGAGGAAATTGACGCATTGCTGACGGAGTACTTCACAACCTGTGATTTTGTGCAGCGAAAAAGTTTCCAGCTTCTTTGCGGTATGACACAAAGCACGGCCAGCCGCCATTTACGCCACTTGTGCGAGGAAGGAAAGCTGAAAAATGTGGGACTTCCCAAACAACCGGTTTATAAGCCTGTGGATGGGCATTATATTGTGAATGAATGATTTAAGTGCGTAATGTGGGGGATAAGGAGTGAGGGCATGAGGGCATAAGTGGGTGCAACTTATTATAGGAAAAGTTGTTTTTACCACCAGATTTGTTTACCGTCAACGTACGTGAACGGACGTTCTTCCGCTCCCCGTGTATAGTCTTTTAGATAAAGCAAAGCATGGTCGGGGACATTTATTTCTTCTATTTCTGTATATGAAAAAATACGATTTTTCTTTTTTATGTAACTGGTAATAGCTTCATCCATGTTTTTTTCCTCCTGCAAACAGAGGAGAAGTTCAACTACGGGTGCGCTGGCTTCATAGTACAGTCCGTTGTAAATCAGCAGATAGCGATCTTTTACAGTGGATGTTTCTAATTTTTGAATGTATATTTGTTCGTAAATTTCCATTTGTTTTATCAGTTTGTTTTCATGATAGCACTATTGATGTTTCTATCCATATCGCTCTTTTCGCGTGAGGTCTTTTGGCCGAAGTCAAAGGTATACGCTATTTTGATATATCCGGTACGTTGATTGATTCGACTGGTCTGTATCCGGCTGTAGTTGTATATACTAAAATTGGCATATTCCCTATAACGGTTATGCTTGGTGAACGGGTTTTCTGTACCGGTTTCTACGTGCCAGCCTTTGTGACTCCAACTGATGGAAGTTCCATAAATGGCGGGATTTTTTTCTATTGCAAGAGAGAAACGGTTTATACGGCTTGTCGCTGTACTTCCATATACATTTATTGCAAGATTTTTCCAGTAATAGTTTATGTCCAATGATGCTATCACACTATTGTCTGTAATGTTGTATTCTCCGGGAATGATTGTATGATAGTATCTGGCATTGAACTTGGCGCGTAAATTGTCGGAGAAGCGATAGGAAAGATCCAAAGCTGCGTTCCAATGTTCCACATCCATGTCCGACCGGAAGCTGGAGACAAGTTTGTCATTCTCTAGGTAGTAATCGGTGGATATATTATTCTGAATCTTCTGATAAACACCTAAAATTTGAAAATTCAGTCGATTTAGTTGTGCTTTATAGGCGATGCCGACAACATATAATTTGGTATTATCCAGATGGGGATTACCACGTTTGATTTGTAGAAAGTCTACTGTTTGATCCATGCTGTTGATATAGCTGATGTCCGGTTGGTCGTTACCGATATCGACAGAGGCCATTAACTGCTGTGATTTATTGATAGTATAAATAAAAGTGGAATTCATTCTAAGTGACCAATGCTGCTGCCGGGCATCTGTATGAAGTTTGTAATTCAACCATGAAAAACCCGGTAAGAAATTCATAGAGAACTTTTTGGCTATACGCTGGTTATAGTTTAAGAAGAACATCGTTTCTCCCATCCATAGATGTTGCCAAGAGTCGTAATCACCCGTATAGGAGGAAGACGTGACTTTATGATGGTGCTGCAGGTTTGCTCCAAGTGAATTGTTGTGCTCCAATTTTATATTATATCTGGTAGAAAAGTCGAATGCATATAATTCTTCATCAACATCCGTCAGGGATATATTTTCTCCTTCTGTATAGGTTCTGGTGTAATCGTTTTGTGTATAAGCGGTTTTGGCCGTTACCTCCAGTGTCTGTTTAGGGGTTATGTTGAAATTGCCATATAGTTTGACAGAGGGACTTAGTCCGTCTTCTTTTTTTTGGTTGGCTGAAGATATGCTGTATGTATGATGACCGGAATAATCCAGTAATTCGCTATTGTTATTTTTGGGAGTTTCATTGTGGACTAATGAAAGTTGTGCCGAGATATTATGTTTCTCTGTACGATTGTTGGCCTTCAATTGTAGATATTGCTGGTTGTTTTGATAATCAGCTTGGGTCGTTTGTGTGTTTCGATGGGTGGTATATTCCGGGAATAATATCTCTTCGTTTTTTGAGGTTTTTACTCCGTCATATTTTTGGGTAATATAGCCTCCTAACACTGAATAGCTGTTGTTTCCATGCATCAGTTTAGTCCCTATATTATAATTACCCATCAGATAACCGATGGTTTGTTTGCCGTCTAATGATACATATCCACCTGATGTTCGTTCCTTGGTTATATAATTGATGGAAGCTACATCACCGGCATATTTTCCTGTCGGGGTGTCATAATATTCTATATTCTTGATATCGCGTGGGCGTAGGTTTTGCACTTCCTCATATTCAGCTTTTTCTCCGTTTATATATAGTGCCACTTCACCACCAAAAGTGCTTACTTTCCCTGTCCGTTTGTTCACTTCCAAGCTGGGAATCATCAAGTTGTACAAAAGGTCATAGCCTGTACCGGCATGTTTCACCTGTTGCTTGTCGGGAATGACCAATACATGATCAGTCTTTCTGACATAGGAACTTCCTTTTACCACGACTTCATTCAGTATTACATTGTCACTTTCTAAGGTAATTACAGGTAGTTGTGTATCTTGGTTTGAAACACTTGCCGGTATTATTTGTGGTTTGTATCCTATTGTACTGAATGCTAACAAATACTTGTCCGGCTGTACATTTGTGAACTGGTAATATCCTAATGTGTCTGTTGTTGTACCCGAGATGAAGGCTGAGTCTGTTTTTAATAACCGAACTGTGCTATAAGCTAAAGGCTGATTGTCTAAGTCGGTTACTTTACCATGTATGCGAACTTGAGCGTAAAGTGAAAAACCGGGCATCAGGCATACGCATAAAAATAATTTTAAAGTATTCATAGTAATCATACTGTTGGGTAATAAAGGAATGTGTTTGTACATATTATATATTGTTTAATCATAAATTTAGACGGAGGTATGATTCTAAAAGTTGTAATCAATATTACGTTATACTATAACACAAGTTTGTAGTCAACGTATTATTTTTACGATAGTAAAGGTATAGCTATTGGAGAAAAGAAATGAAAAAATACATTTTACTTTTTCTATACTTTTATATAACAGGCTGATATACAAGTAATATATGCTTGTGCATTCTTGAGAAAATACCAATTTTTACCCATTGGCAGATGAATTTTTCCATATGGGTCGTTACAATTCTTGGATAATTCCTTCCATTTGTTGTGCCGTTCCCTTCTCGCTATAGATTTTTTGGTAGAGGCGGGAAAGAGAATTTGTAATGGCAGAGACAGAACGGTTGAGTAATTCTGCGATAATGCTTCTCTTGAGTTCGATCTTAATTAAATAGCAGATATGTAGTTCGTGTTCGGATAATTGAGGATAGAGTGCATACAGCTGTCGCAGAAAGTTAGGAAAAGTGCTATTTATAGCTTCACTTAAATGTTTCCAATCCCTTTCCGTTATTTCGGAACTTTGGGTGGCATGGTGGAAATGAAGATAGATGTCCGAATGTCGGAAGGCGAGTAAACGCATTTCCTGTTCGTTCCGGATGGCACGTATTTGTTCGTTGGTTGCTCCCAGTCTTTTTGCTTGAGCTTCCAGCAGGGAATGTTTGAATGTGTCATTTTCCAACTTGGCCGATTGAAGTTGTTCATTCAGTAGGGTTATCTGTTGCTCGTTTTCTAGAATGCGCCGGCTGCTTTGGGCTTCCTGTTCTGCAAAAATCTGTTGTAGTTGTTGTTCTCTGATTGTATATTTGCGGCGGCGTTCGCGTAAACGGTGAAGCAGGTAAATTACAATACCAATCAGGAGACTTGCTACAAACAATAACTGGAACAGTAAAAGTTTCTGTCGTTCTGTCTTCGATTGCAGCCGCTGATTTTCTTGTTCAGATAGATTATAATTATATAAGGAATGGATTTTATTTACCTCTTCGGTTTTTGTGATCTGAAAAAGAGAATCGAATGCATTGATGCAAAGAGAGGCGTATTGATGGGCTTCCGGATATTGCTTTTTTTCCCTTGTAATCAGATGTAACAGACGATATGCAGTACGTTGGTGATAAAGGTCGTTTCCAGAAATTACCTTTTGAAGATAAATTGATGCGGAATCGAACATTTGCCTTTGATAATACACTTCGCCGAGTACTAAATAACTAAGTGAACTGGGGTGGTGGACTTGTACTTGCTTTGCTATAATTTCAGCAGAGTCTGTTTTCCCTTGGTTGTAATAAAAACCGGCCATTTCATCGCCGATACTGCAAGCTTTAACCAGAGAAACTTTTTCTTTCATCAATGTGTATGCTTTCCGGTAATAGATTTCCGCACTGTCTTTTTGGTTGTTTGTATCGTATATGCGTGCTATGTCCCTCAGACCGAAAGCCATGCCTTTATAATTATGGCAAGCTAAATTATATTTATAAGCTTGTTGAGTAGCTTCCATACTTTCATGATACAATCTTTGAAAGGCAAAAAGGCTGGCAAGCTGCCCGTATATGCGTCCATTCAGCGTATCATTAAAACATCTTTTCCCAATTTCGGCTGCACGCAAGAAAGCATCAACGGCTCGTGGCGCATCTTTCATATCCCGATAGGCGCTACCTTTATAATAATAAGCTTCCATCAGGTGTGGGTCATCCTGTTTGTCTTCATAAAAACTAATTATACGGTTAATCAAAGTATCGGAAGTAACCGGAATATAGAGCTTGTCTTTGGCTCTGACAGTGAGCAATAAGTAATATATATGAAGCTCTTCAGGCCATTTAGTGGTGGATATACTGAGAGAATCCAAACAGGCTAGCGCGCTGTCCGGGTGCGTTTCCATTAATTGAACTGCCCGCTCCATCAGTGGCGGGTAACTTTGCTGTTCATAGCGGCAAGAGATGCAGAGCAATAGAAACAGCAGCAGTATATGTATCCTCCCACTTTTCATAGCAATTGCAAAAATAAACAAAATCTTTGAACTCAGCTACTGAAATAGGGGAATCCCTACCAACTAATAGGGATTTTCTTTGTTATGAAGTAAAACCTCTGACTATCTTTGCACTAGAAAAAGTAGATAGAATAACAAATAAAACAGGTACGAGTATGAAAAAGATTGTATTAGCTTCGCTTATGATGGTGTGCTTGCCTTACTTGGCAATGGCGCAAAGCGTTGATGACGACCTTTATTTCATCCCTAAGAAAAAAGCTGAAAAGAAAGAGGAGGTTAAGCAAGAGGTGAAAGTGGTGGTTCCGCAGAAGCAGAACACGACTACTGTTTACGCAGCCCCCGGTTCTACAGTGGTGGTGAAGGATGTGAAAGGAAAGGTTCGCGATGTGGATGAGTATAATCGTCGTTATACTTCACGTGATAATAATTTCTCGATGGAGAATGATACCTTGTATATTGAGGAGAAACCTTTGAATGAGAGAGGAGAATGGGTTAATGGTTTTGAGGGTTCTCAAGACGATTATGAATACGCGATGCGTATCGTCCGTTTCCGCAATCCCCGTTACGCCATTCCGGTAAGCAGTCCGCTCTATTGGGATGTAGTTTACGGTTTGCCTTCATGGGATTGGAATGTATATGATGACGGATTGTATGCATACGTCTTTCCCACTTACACGAACCGCTTATGGTGGGATTGGCGTTGGAATTATCCATATGGCGCCAGTTGGGGATTCAGTTGGGGATGGAGTTCGCCATGGTACTACAATAGTTGGTACTATCCCGGTTATTGGGGTGGCGGCTACTGGGGTGGCTATTGGGGCTACCATTATCACCATCACCATTATTATCCGCATTACTTCGGTCACGGTTGGGGTGGTGGCTACTGGGGAGGTAGTCATGGATGGTATGGCTCAAGCAGACGTAACCCGGGGATACATGCCGGAAGATATACCAATAGCTATAGTTCTTCACGCCCAAGCCGGAATAATTACGTGAATAGTTATGATAGGAATAGTCGTAATTCATACGTAGGAAATTCCAGACAAAATGTCCGTAATAGTGCTAATAGTTATCGTACCGCAACACGTAACGGTTCTTCATCAGGAAGAGTGGTTTCGGGATCTAACAGTGTAAATTCGGTTCGTCCTAATAGAAGTGCTATCAGAACCCGTACCGGAGAAACTCTTTCACCAAGTCAGGCAGCAGGAGTTCGTCCGGGTAATTCGTATTCACGTCCGACAGAAGGAAGGGGTTCTTCCTATACCAGACCAAGCAGTACTCGGAGCAGTGTGGGAAATGCAGCAGGATCTGCTTATCAGAGAACAGGGGCTGCAAGTCGTGGCGCTTATCGTAACAATAGTGGCGTTTCGAATTCTCGTAGCAGTTCATACTCTCGTAGCAGTAGTCCTTCTCGTAATAGTTCGTCTAACTCTTACCGTAGTAGTGGAACTTCTTCTTCCCGTAGTAGTTTTTCTAGTGGCGGTGGTGCTTCTCGCAGTTCCGGTGGCGGTGTTTCCCGTTCAAGTGGTGGCGGCAGATCGCGTACCAGATAAGTGGTAGATTAAACTAGACAGTTGAATTTAATAGAATTGATGTATGAAAAATAAAGTAATAGTAACCGCTTGTGCGTTGTTGGCAATGACAACGGCAAGCGCACAAAATGCTTATGATGCGGAAAAGTTGCTGGGGAATGACTTGAATGGAACAGCACGATTTGTTGGTATGGGTGGTGCCATGGGAGCTTTGGGCGGTGATATATCTGTCATAAGCTCCAACCCTGCGGGTATCGGCATTTTTCGTAGTAATGACGTGTCTATTTCTTTTGGTTTTAATAATACTTCGACAAAGAGTAACTTTAGTGGTGTGTCAATGAATGAAAACAAAACGCGCGCTTCATTTGACCAGATTGGATTTGTTTATAGCAATAAGATAGGCAATAATACTTCTTTGCGTTTTGTGAATTTCGGATTCAATTACCATAAAAGTAAAAACTTCAATCGCCTTTTCTCTATGGGAGGGGCGTTGGATAATTTGTCACAAAGCTTCCAGCTGGCTCAGGAGATGGAACGATATGGATTGACGGAAAGCGAGTTTAATGACATACTGGATGTGAAGAATCCTTATACCAAATATTGGAATCAGTTACCTGTTTTAGGAGTAATGGGGGTGAGAACCGGTGTGGTTGACTGGGTTAATGATTCTGAAAAGAATATTCATGCTCCATGGGGGTGGAATGGTTTTAACAATAACTTCTTTAGTAAGGAAACAGGAGGTATCAGTCAATATGATTTTAATGTTTCATTCAATATTGAAGATAGGGTCTATTTAGGAGCTACCCTGGGGGTCTATGATGTGAATTATGATCGTTATACTTCTTATACGGAAAATTTGAATGATGATAACGGTGCGGATAATGGGGGGTATACATTGGATAATTATTATAGGCTGGAAGGGACTGGTATGGATTTAAAATTGGGTGTTATTATACGGCCTATAGAAAGTTCCCCTTTCCGTTTGGGATTTGCTGTGCACACGCCTACATGGTATGATTTAAGAGAAAGCTATAATGCCGCTTTATCTTCTAATATTTTAGCTTGTGAGGCACCCTATAACCAGACATTGAGTGATTTTTTGGTAACTCCGGAATATGATTATTTGACCTATGATTATAATCTTACCACTCCGTGGAAATTTAATATCAGCGCAGGTACTACTTTTGCGGGTGCAGTGGCAGTAGGTGCGGAATATGAATATCAGGATTATTCTTCCAGTAAGCTCAAGGATGTGGATGGTTATGAATTGGGAGATCAGCCCAGCGTTGAGAATTATTTGAAAGGTGTCCATACTTTCCGTATCGGAATGGAAACGAGGATTATACCTGAGTTTAGCATTCGTGCAGGATATAATTACTCTTCGGCTGCTTTTTCTAAAGATGCTTATAGTGCCTTGTCTTTATATAGCACGCGTACTGATTTTAATAATACGGAGTCTAAGAATACATTTACGTTTGGTCTTGGATACCGTGGCAGTGTAATTTATGCGGATTTGGCATATAAATATGATATGTATAAATCAAACTTTTATGCTTTTGATGATATAGATCTTCCGGCAACTAAAGTGGACAATGAACGGCATCAGTTGCTTTTGACTGTCGGTGCTCGTTTCTAAGAATTAATTGTGAGTCTAATATAATTAACTTGTGATATACCGGGAATGCTTTATTGCTTTCCGGTATATTTTTTGCTAATGTTTCATCCTGGTTTTCAAACAAAAGGGTTATCTTTGTAAAAAGAGGTTTTTATGGAACAGAAAGATAAATACATACGGTTTGATTGGGCAATCAAGCGTCTTTTACGCAACAAAGCCAATTTTGGTGTCCTAGAAGGTTTTCTTACCGTACTTTTGGGTGAGAAGATTCAAATCATGGAAATCCTTGAGAGCGAAGGTAACCAGCAACGGGAGGATGATAAGTTCAACCGGGTAGATATTAAAGCCCGTAATAGCAAGGATGAAATAATACTAGTGGAAGTGCAGAATACGCGGGAGTTATATTATCTTGAACGAATACTTTATGGAGTGGCAAAAGCAATAACCGAACATATAGATTTAGGTGGAATTTATGCAAATGTCAAGAAAGTGTATTCTATCAGTATTCTTTATTTTGATATTGGCCAAGGAAATGATTACCTCTACCATGGTCAGAATACATTCCTCGGTGTCCATACTGGTGACTGTTTGAAAGTAACCACTAAAGAACAAGGGGCTATTATCCGCAAATTGCCTGCCGAAATATTTCCTGAATATTTTCTTATTCGTGTGAATGAGTTTAATAAAGTGGCGGTTACTCCTTTGGAAGAATGGATAGAATATCTTAAGACTGGAACTATCCGTCCGGATACAACGACTCCCGGATTGGAGGAGGCGAGACAGAAACTTATTTATTATAATATGAATAAGGCTGATAAACTGGCTTATGATCGGCATCTGGATGCATTGATGATACAAAATGATGTATTGAGTACCGCTAAATTAGAAGGATTGGAGGAAGGTCGTGTAGAAGGACGTGAGGAAGGTATCATGGTAGGTCGCCAAGAAGAAAAAATAGCTACAGCCCGTAACTTGAAATCTTTGAATATTCCTATTGCTGTTATTGTTCAAGCTACAGGCTTGTCTATAGATGAAATAGATAGACTTTAATGAATGAAGGTATGTCAGGATTCTGTTGTGTAATCACGGATTCTGTCATTTTGAGTCATGGTGAGGGATCTTGTGAGAACAAATGGATGTGATTGGATTCTTCATTTCTCTTTTTTCACTTTCCGTTTTTGTCATCCTCCTCCTATTTATCACGGAACTCTTTCTTTTTCCAAAAGTTGAATCCTGCATATATACGGACAGTTCCGAAAGTATTAGTGAGGGAGAAGTCCTTTTTTCGATAGTCGTATGTATGCATCACCAACGAAGCTCCTATAAAATATTTGTTGGTGTTATAGACCACGGCAGCACGTGTTATCAGGTCAAAATTGATATCCTTTATCCAATGATTGTCAGTATTAGGTGTATCGTCTATTTTTGATTTTTTATAGGCAATGGCCGGTAAGAGTGAAAGATTGGAAACCCAGTTTTTTGCAAATACCCAGTTATAGCCATAACCCACGTTGATGCTGTAATCAGAATATTTCACTTTCTTGAAAAGTAAAGCATCATGTAGTTGGACTCTCACTTCACCGGGAAGCTTTTCGTAATCAAAAGATATGTTGTGCTGGGAATAAGAAAAGCCCGCCATCAGGGAACCCGCGCTTTTACGCTGGTTGGTGGACTGGCTATAGGCTGCCGGATAAGAGAATTTTTTATAATTGAAAATCCAATAGGCGTTCAGTCCTTTGATTTTACTTTGCAATCCGTTGAAATTCAAATTTTTAATGGGAGTATTCAGATCAAAACCGCTGGAAGAACGTATCTTGAAATCGCTTCCTGTCTTTCTGTAATATAAATCCACACCAAATTTGGAACTATAAAGATTCAGTGCCATTTCGGTTTTCTTTGCCTTGTTTTTATGTCCGCCGAAAATATCTTTTACATCGAAAGAATATCCTAGAAATATCCAGCGCCATCCGAAATAGACTCCCAGCTTGAAACTGGCATTGGGGGAGAATCCCAAACTTTGTTCGCCGTTGTTTCCTTTACTACCTAACCGATAGTATTCGTACCAACTGCTGGATTCCAGCATGAAAGCCAGATTGTAAAGGTTGGGCGAGATATAGGTAGTGTCAATCGCATTGAATTCTTTTCCTACTTTCCTTATTTTTCTTCCGGTATGGCGGACAGTCGTTGCTATTCCGTCAGTCAATGTAATGAGAACACCCTTGTTGTCCTGTACTGTCGAGTCTTTCTTTTCCGCTTGTGCATATACATTAAAGGCAGAAAGAAAAGACAGACAGAGCAGGCATAATTTACGGATGTCCATAGGCGGAAATCAGAGTTTATTAAGTATACGGTCCATTACCCAGTTGGTGGGTGTCGCACTGATGCCGTCGCAGGTACAGACAGCTTTTCCCTGCAGGTGTTCTACTACGGCTTTTATGAGCGGAAGTTGTACATGAGGGGGATTTTCGGGAAGAAATTCCTCGCGTCCTCTTTCAGTATGCAGGGCGATGGGATCGTAAGTGAAAACGGAAAAACAGATCATCCCCTTGTCTCCGATGATTTCTATACGGTCTTCCTTGGCCGATTCATGGGCGACAAAACACCATGATCCTGATCCCGGCAGACCGGAATCAAATTTGAAGCAGGCACTTATCGTATCTTCTGCCGGATATAACCCGCCACGGTTGCTCTTGTATCCTTGGGCTTCGAGAATACAGCCGAACATATCTTGTAATAAATCCAGCTGGTGAGGAGCCAGATCATAGAAATAACCGCCGCCGGCAATATCAGGTTGTACACGCCAGGGCAGGTTGGTGCTGTTGTAATCCAAATCACGGGGAGGCTGGGCGAAACGTATCTGTATATTGATGACATTACCTATTTCACCATCCTCTACCATTTGGCGTACTTTTTGGAAATAGGGAAGATAACGTCTGTAGTAAGCGACGAAACAAGGGATACCAGTTTCTTGTGATATGCGGTTGATGCGTGCGCAGTCCTCATAGCTGGCTGCCATTGGTTTTTCAATATACACGGGCTTTCCTGCCTTCATAGCCATAATGGCGAAAGTGGCATGAGAGGAAGGGGGAGTGGCTATATAAATAGCATTGACATCTTCATCTCCTATTAACTGCTGCGGATCGGAGTACCAGCGGGGAATGTTGTGTCTTTTGGCGTATGATTGAGCTTTTTCTTTGTCACGGCTCATTACAGCCACTACCTCTGAACCTTCGATCAGGGCAAAGGCTGGTCCGCTTTTCTTCTCGGTCACTTCTCCGCAACCGATGAAGCCCCATTTTACTTTGTCTAATTTAACCATGGTAATAACTTTTTTGTCATTCCGCTTAAAATAATAACAATTTATATTGCAAAGATAGGACTATTTTGCAATTTCAGCCGGATAAAAATCAGTTATTGTAATATTTCTTGCGCAACAGTTTGAATGCAGGAGTCTTGACGTAATCATTTAACCAGGAATTCAGGCTGTCAAGCAATATTGGAGAATGTTTGCTTACTCCCCATGAATAGAATTGTGAGAAGCTGATGGCTGTTTCTATATCCAATTGTGGAAAATCATTGATGGAAGCTTTGGCAATGCTCTCGTCGCATACGGCATAGTCTATGTCACCATGTGCTACCATGGCCAGTAATTGTTCTTGTCCGTATTTCTCCACTTCTTTGATATAGATGGTATCGCCTATTTCGTTACTTAAATTATGTATGCGCAGAATGGCAGGTGAGTTTTTGACTAGATGAAGGGTCTTGCGGGCTAGTTCCAACTGGCTGTGAATGTACAGACTATCGTTTTCTTTTTCGGGTTTACGCTGTACCAGTACTTGTTTGTTCAGTATAATGGGGCGGGTAAACAACAGGGAGTCTTTGTATTCTGTGGTAACTACCGTGCTGTTGGCCAATATATCGTATGTTCCTTTTTGTACGCCTTCCAGTCTTTTGGAAAAGCTCATTTCGGGAGTGATTTCCGGTTTCAGTCCTTTGCTGTGTGCAAAAGCATGGAGCAGTTCGTAGTGGAAACCGGAAACGGTGTCGCCGTCGGCATAAAAACTGATTGAGTTGTACTCGGTAACAGCACGCAGGATTCCCGATGCCGCTATTTCTGCATAATCGCGGGGCAGACTGGTTTCAGCCTCCGTTTTCTTTTTGAAGAAGATGGAGGATAGGGTTGCTGCAAGGATACCCATCAGAACGTATTTCAGATATTTTTTCATATAGACCGTCAATCAAAGAAATTCCATGAAAGGCCGAACTTTATCATTCGCGGATTGATTGGGTAGTGTGGCGCCAGGAAGTAATTGGATTTTCCCGAACCGGCATTGACATGATACATCATAATAAAGAAGCGGGTACGTTTTAAATGCAGGTTGGCATAGACGTTGACTATCGGAAAAGCTCCTATCTCGATTTTGTCATCAGGATTCTGGTTATAGAATTGTCCGATGACGGGGGAGTAGTCTGGCGCGTAATATTTACTGAAATAACGCACATCTGCTCCCATTTCTATCTGGAGTACTTTTTTGGCGAGACCGAATTTCATGTACAAGTTGCCGTAAGCCGACAATTCCGGTAAGGGTAGAATGTCTTGCTCACTTGATTTTTGATAGGCTACTTCACCGTCGAGATGAAAAATTCCTACTTTTAATTTTTGTTGCAACATTGCAGTGAATATTTGTATGTTGCCGGAGTGTTGTCTTACGGCTGCATTGTTCTTGAAACCGGTGACATTTCCTTCACTGTCTTTTACCGGTATGCTGGTATTGGCCAGATAAGTGTAATTCTTTATATTTTCCACTCCGGCACGCAGCTGGGTTCCCCATCTGTCCAGACTTAGTTTTCCTTCCAGGCGGGTTCTCATTATTTTGGATAAATCGTTGTTGTCCCACCAGTAATGTTTGGACTGGAAATGCCTGAAATAGAATACGGGGTTCTGGTTCTTGATGAATGCATTTACATCCAGTCTCACCGTATCTCCGAATAAACGGAGATTCAGATCCCCTCTGCCTTCTACGCTGAATTGTCCTGCGTCTTCACCGGCTATGGCTAATTCTCCTAGGATATTGTAATGTAATAGTTTTCCTTGTTTTTTGGATAGTTCGCCGCCAATGGAGAGTGAACTTTCCTTATAGTTGTTGATAATGCGTTGTCCCGGTATGTTTGTTGTGTCGGTCAAGGCGAAGTTTCGGTATTCATAACTTAAAAAGGCGGTAAGTCCGGCTTTTGCCCATTTGTTGAATCCTTCTTGTAAAGCAATGCCAATGGTGTTTTTGATGGATGTACGCTTCGTCTTGTCTATAGAGTCGGTCCCCAGATAGTTATGTTCAAAATACTTCTGATTCTGTGCGTCATCGTATGAGATGTATTTGCGATTGTTCAAGTCTACTTGTAGTGTATGTATGAAGCTTGTGACAGGAACAAATACCTGCGTTATTTTTACAGAGTCCGTATCCACACTGTCCTGTTTTTCTTTATAGAACCCTAGGTTGTAACGATGTGTCAGGAAGGCATGGTAGCTGGTGTTGTGATTCCATATCTGGCTCAGGCGGGTCGGAATTTCATTGGCGGAATATTCTTTTTTACCTTCTGCCATATCCAGCGGGTTGGTGATATACCGGTCGTCCGTGATACCTCCGTTTTCTGCCATCTTCAAGTTATCGTTGTTGAATATGAAATGCATGTCATATTTATCTCCCCGGTAGCTGGAGAACAGGCCACCGTTGAAGAAGGCTGTGGACTGATCTTGATAAAGCCCCCGGCCATACAGGTAATCTATGTAGAATCCGAACCCTAGCCTTTTGTTTGCATTGATGGCAAAATAGGATTTGAAACGTTCTTCTCCGTCACGGCTGCCTCCTCCTTTGTAATAGGTCAGGTTTGTGAATGGAGAAAGTGTATTGGTGAATATGACATCTTCCGGACGTTGTACGCAAAAGTCGTATGGGTCGGTGAAAAAGTATTGGCTGGGGTCCCGACGGTCAAAAAAGATGCGTGAGAGGCGGGGGGAGCCCAAATTTCCCAGGTAATTGTATTGTCCGGTATAGCCGCCCATGTCATTTGAGTTTTGGAAAGCGTGCTGCAAGGTATCTACGGGGATATAAGTGACATTGCCAAAACGACTGTCCACTTTCCATGAGTACAGTCCGATGGGGATTGTGCTGGCATCTACTACGGCTGTCGTGTCTATGGGGTTTCCGTTACGGTCATATTGATCTCTGTTCAGTCCGCTTGCTGAGGAACCGAACTGGTTGTTCAGGGTATTCATTGTCCGCTGTGCCATCAAGGAAGTATGGAAGCACAGGAATAATAAAAAAATAATAGAGAATATTCTTTTCATAACGGCGGCAAAGATACAATATAAAAATAAAAGGAAGAGCTTTTCCGCTATGGAAAGTTCTTCCTTTTATTATTCGTTTAGAGTTATTTTAACTTACTGAGGTTTAATAATCTCCATTCCGATTCGGATGGCTTCTTCATTCATCGGTATCAGATGATGGTGACGTTCGGGTAATGTTTTGCGTAAAGCTTTTATTACACTTTCAATGGATACTACGGGACGTAGTTTTAGCAAGCCTCCTAAGACAATCATGTTGAAGGTCTTTGCCATTCCTTTTTCGTTGGCGGCATCCATTGCGTCAATACGATAGATTTGTATGTCCCTACGTGTCGGAGGCTCGATGATTCCGTATCCGTCATAAATGAGAATACCACCTGGTTTAATTTTGCCTTCAAACTTTTCCAATGAGGGTTGGTTCAGTATGATGGCTGTGTCATATTGGCTGAGAATGGGTGAAGAGATGCGTTCATCACTGACAATCACCGTTACGTTAGCGGTTCCTCCCCGTTGTTCGGGACCGTATGCCGGCATCCAGGTTACTTCCTTGTCTTCCATCAGTCCGGAATAGGCAAGTATCTTACCCATGGATAGCACACCCTGACCGCCGAATCCTGCTATAATGATTTCCTGTTTCATGGTTTCTGTCTTTTTATTCTTTATTTTTCAAATCACCCAGCGGATAGAAAGGGAACATGTGTTCCACCATCCAGTCATTGGATGCTTGCGGAGTCATTTTCCAACCGGAATTACAAGTCGATACAATTTCCACCAAATTAGAACCTTTGCCATTCATTGAATTTTCAAATGCCTTGCGGATAGCCTTTTTGGCTTTGCGGATGGCGGGAACTGTATGTACGGACTGGCGGGTAACGTAGGCGGTGCCTTCCAAAGTGGCGGCAATTTCTGTCATTTTCAGCGGATAGCCGTGAATGGCTACATCACGACCATAGGGGCAGGTGGCTGTTTTCATGCCAACCAGAGTGGTAGGAGCCATTTGCCCACCGGTCATTCCATAAATGGCATTGTTGATAAAGATGATAGTAATGTTTTCACCACGATTTAAAGCATGGATAGTTTCGGCAGTACCGATACATGCCAAGTCACCATCTCCTTGGTAGGTAAATACCAGACGTCCGGGCCATAAACGCTTAATGGCGGTAGCTACGGCTGGTGCGCGTCCGTGGGCGGCTTCTTGCCAATCGATGTCTAGATAATTGTATGCAAATACGGCACATCCTACTGGTGACACACCGATTGTCTTATCTTCCATGCCCATTTCTTCAATAACTTCGGCTATTAACTTGTGAACCACACCGTGGCTGCATCCGGGGCAATAATGCATCGGATTGTCATTCATCAGTGTCGGTTTCTTATAAACCAGGTTTTCGGGTTTTATGATTTCTTCTTTTGTCATAGTTTCTCCTCCTATTGTTTATAACATGAACCGCATAAAGAATTCCACCAGCTTGAGAAAAATAGCTGCTGCACAGACATAGATGAATACTTTGAAGTCACTTGCCACGAAGTAAGTGATGACAGCTGCTAATGCCAGTGCCATGAAAAGTATGTTCAATATATTTCTGATCAGATCGATATTCATACGGTCTTATTTTATTAGTTTCTCTTTCAGTGCAGTGATTACTTCATCCGGATCGGGGACAATACCACCCAGACGTCCGAAGTGTTCTACAGGCACTTTGCATTTTACAGCCAGACGGACATCTTCTACCATTTGTCCGGCGTTCAATTCTACAGTGAGGATACCTTTTACCTGTGCGGCGCGTGCTGCAATAGCTTTCGACGGGAACGGCCATAGGGTAATAGGACGGAGCAAACCAACTTTGATGCCTTCTTCCCGAGCCATTTCCATTGCCTTTTGGGCAATGCGGGCGCAAGAGCCGAAAGCTACGATCAAATATTCTGCATCTTCGCAGTGAAGTTCTTCGAAGCGTACTTCATTCTCTTCTATTTCTGCATATTTTTTCTGAAGATGAATATTGCGCTTTTCCATTTCGGCGGGATCGAGTTCTAATGAGGTAATGATGTTGGGGGTACGGTGGTGGGTTCTGCCGGTAGTGGCCCACGGACAACGGGCAATGACTTCTTCATCTGTCAGGCGTGTGCGCTGTTCGGGTAATACTACTTTTTCCATCATCTGCCCGATAACGCCATCTGCCAGAATAATGGCGGGATTGCGGTATTTGAAAGCCAAATCAAAAGCTATACCTACGAAATCTGCCATTTCCTGTACTGATGCAGGTGCCAGGGCTATGAGACGATAGTCTCCGTGACCGCCACCTTTCACTGTTTGGAAATAGTCGGCCTGACTAGGTTGGATGGTTCCTAATCCGGGACCTCCGCGCATGACATTGACAATCAGGCAGGGGAGTTCGGCACCGGCAATGTACGAGATGCCTTCCTGCTTTAAACTAACGCCGGGACTGGAGGATGAGGTCATTACCATTTTACCGCTTGCTGCACCGCCATATACCATGTTGATTGCTGCGACTTCACTTTCTGCCTGTAACACCACCATACCGGTAGTTTCCCAAGGTTTCTCTTCGGCCAGCGTTTCCAATATTTCCGATTGGGGAGTGATGGGATAGCCAAAGTAACCGTCTACTCCGATACGGATGGCGGCGTGGGCTATGGCTTCATTTCCCTTCATTAAAACGACTTCTTCTGCCATATTTGTTACATTTATTGTTGTTTTACTTTATACACAGTAATGCATCCGTCCGGACAGACTGTGGCACATGATGCGCAACCATTGCAGGTATCCTCTAATACCTGGTGGGCGAATGTGTATCCTTTTTTATTCACTTGTTTGGCATTGAGCGCGATTACATGTAGCGGACATGCCACTACACATAGATTGCAACCTTTGCAACGCTCTGTGTCTACTACAATAGCACCTTTAATCTTTGCCATGGGTTAGTTATTATTGATTATACATGTCTTTGTTATAGAAATTCAGAATATTCATAATCATGTCACGGGCGGAAACGGCGGGACTTTCCGGATTACGCTCGATGGCTTCCAAATAATTGTTCAAAGCTTGTTGCCAGTTTCCCATTTTGCGGTAGGCGTTACCCAGTAAGTAATAGGGTTCATCGTTGACGTGCGCATCGTTTCGGATGAAATTAGTTAGCGCATGAATAGCTCTCTCCGTATCACCCTGTTCGATAAGTGTCTTTATGTCCTGTAATTCTTCCGTCATAAGGCATGATTGTCTCATTGTTGTTTACAAAGATACTCTTTATTTGTTATGAAAGGGAAGATTGGAGCAGAAAAAACGACTTTCTTGCTAAAAACATTTAAAAAAAGGAGAGAAAGATAGGGAAAAAATGGAAGAATGATTTCTTCTAATGGTTTGATTATTATAGAAATGGTTTCAAGTGAAACGGTTGATAGAGGAACGGTGTTATTTATTCTTAAAGGGGGGATATGTTTGAATTGTATTTGTCATGATATTTTTTGGGGGGAAGTATATGGTAAATCGTTTGTATGTTTTTTAGGGGGAGTTGTCAGGTTATCTCCCCCCCCTAAATATTTTATGTATTATCGTATAGAATTAACTGTCACGGCATAAATATATAGAAGAAAAGATTATTTTATTACTTCACCTACATACATATTATATGCCTTCTGGCCGTTGTTACTGGGGTTCATCTTTTTTGCTTCCTCACCGGTAACTGTCTGTTTCATCAGTTTCTTACAGTTTACTATCAACCACGGCTCACTACTACCTTGCTTGTAGAACGAAATTTTATAATTGTCGCTTTGATCCATTAGCATATTGCCCATTGATTTGGATTGGTCAATTATGCAGAATGCTACTTCTTTGCCGAATAACTGACCGAAACCTCCCCAACATTCTTTACCAATTTCGAATTGTTCATCGTTTCCGGCAGTAATTGTCATACGTGAAGATGCCTTGATTTGGTCATCTATGCTTTGTTCTTTGCTAGGAGTTACATTATTGGCTACTTTTATTTCGGTATTACCCTCAGAACCACCGATGATAGCCGGTTGGGCAGGGGGAGTTACCGGAGTGGCGGTAATGATTGTGGTTGTATTTGATATCGGAGTGGCTGTTACACCCGAAGTAGGAGCAACTGCAATTTGTGAGTTGTTCAAGACTTTGTTGCCCAATGTATCTTGGATGGATTTGAACAGTGTGTCTTTCAAGTCAATTGTTTCTCTTCTGAATTTGCCGCAGATGGGAGCCAGTTTGGTTTTCGATTTGTTTAAAGCCATATCGTCTACAATCCATTCCTCTGCGCTGTATTTTTCTCCTCCGTCACGAGCTTCATCATACCAATAGCGGATACGGGTCATTTCGATATCACATTTTCCGTTTCCGCAGGTGATAAACATCTGATAATAAATTCTGGTTCTGTCCAATGACAATGCAGAGGATGAGAATACCAGATATTCTTCGCCACCTGCTGCAATGGTTCCTTCATCTTCATTGGTGTAAAGAACACGTGCATTGAACTTGCCTTCGGGCTTGAAACGTTCTGTAGCCCATTTCAGCATTGTCTCATATAGCTGGTCTTTCGTTAAAGACGGTGCCTGTATTTCTGTTTTGAAAGAAACTTTACCGTCATCCAAAGTTATTGCTCCCGCCAGATATTTGGGATCTGTCTGTGCCATAGCGATGAATGGCAGGCATAAGAGCATTAAAAAAAGAATTTTCTTCATAGTAATATATCTTATTTTATATTTTAATCTAAGCAAAGATAGGAATAAAAAAAAAGAGAAGCTATAAAGCCTCTCTTTTTTTACTTTTATTATTATTGCGTGAATTTTACTTTACAGGTATCTTTTCAATGCGTTTTTGGTGACGTCCGCCTTCAAAGCCGCTGTTAAAGAATTCATCTAATATTTTTTCAGCCATTTCATGGTCTATGAATCGTCCTGGCATTACCAGAACATTGGCATCATTGTGTTGACGTGACAAATGGGCTATCTCGGGAATCCAGCATAGTGCCGCACGGATACCCTGATGTTTGTTCAATGTCATGCTGATCCCTTCACCGCTTCCGCAAATAGCTACTCCGGGTCCGCATTCTCCGGCTTCTATAGCCAGTGCAAGCGGATGGGCGTAATCTGCATAGTCACAGCTTTCTGTACTGTATGTACCGAAATCTTTGCATGGATAACCTTTTTCAGTCAACCATGTTTTTACAAACTCTTTCAGTTCAAATCCTGCATGATCGGATGCCAGTCCTACTTTTTTCATGCCAGCATTTCTTTTACTTGGTTATACACGTTCTGTGCGGTAAAGCCCAGCTTTTCATCCAATACTTTGTAAGGAGCGGAGAATCCGAATGATTCCAGACCGAATACTTTACCGTTGGCACCTACCAAACCTTCAAGGTTTACAGGAAGACCGGCAGTCAGACCGAATACTTTAGCCTCTGTGGGAATGACACTGTTTTGGTATTCCTTGCTTTGGCTGCGGAACAATCCCTCAGAAGGAGCGGATACGATACGTATTTTTATGCCATCCTTGCGGAGAAGTTCTGCACCTGCTTCCAAAGTGGAAACTTCGGAACCTGAAGCGACTAGGATTATATCCGGATTTTCGTCGGAACCTGCAACAATATAAGCGCCTTTTGCAGCCTGTGAGTAGTCGTTTCCTGCAGGCAGATTCGCGATATTCTGGCGGGAGAAGATTAGTGCGGTGGGGGTGCTGGTATTTTCCATGGCCAATTTCCACGCTACAGTGGTCTCTTCCGCATCTGCCGGACGGAGTACCAACATAGAATTGTGCCCTTTGTGGTTTTTCAGTTTTTCCATCAGGCGGATTTGTGCTTCTTGTTCTACCGGTTCGTGAGTAGGACCGTCTTCACCTACACGGAATGCGTCGTGTGTCCAGATGAACTTGACGGGAAGTTCCATCAAGGCAGCCATACGTACGGCGGGTTTCATATAGTCTGAGAATACGAAGAAAGTAGCACATGCAGCAATCACGCCTCCGTGAAGTGCCATACCTAGGCAGCAGCAAGCCATGGTTAATTCGGAAACACCTGCTTGCAGAAACGCGCCGGTGAAGTCATCTTTAGTGAATGCATGTGTTTTCTTCAAGAAACCGTCGGTCTTGTCTGAGTTTGACAGGTCGGCCGAAGAAACAATCATGTTTTCTACTTCTGTAGCTAGTACACCGAGAACTTTGGCAGAAGCACTGCGTGTAGCATCTCCGGCTTTTTGTTCAATAGCATTCCAATTTACTTTCGGAGCTTTGCCTGAGAACCACAGTTCCAATTTAGCTGCCAGTTCGGGATTAGCTTTAGTCCATTCAGCTTTAGCTGCATATTTTTCTGCAACAATTTTTTTCAGTTCTTCTGCACGTTTGGCATACAACTCTTTTACTTCAGGGAAGATTTGGAAAGGATTGGTTGGATCGCCACCTAAGTTTTTGATTGTATTGATGTAAGCATCACCTCCCAAAGGGGCACCGTGGGTGGCACAGTTACGTTCATAACTGGAATCATCCGCTTTGCGTGCACCTTTACCCATAATGGTCTTACCGATAATTAATGTGGGCTGACCGGTTACGGCTTTCGCTTCTGTCAGAGCTGTGCGGATTGCATCGGGATCATTACCATTGATAATAATTACTTTCCAGTGCCATGCTTCGTATTTCTTGGCAACATCTTCGCTGGTAACAGCATCGGTAGCGGTAGACAGCTGGATGTCGTTTGAATCATAAAACATGATCAGATTGTCCAGTCCCAAATGACCTGCCAAACGTCCTGCACCCTGAGAAATTTCTTCTTGAATGCCACCATCGGATATATAGGCATAGATAGTCTGGTCCATGACATTACCCAGACGGGCTTTCAGAAATTTGGCAGCGATAGCAGCACCTACTGCAAAAGTGTGTCCTTGTCCTAACGGACCGGAAGTATTTTCAATACCGCGCATGATGTCCACTTCAGGGTGTCCCGGAGTCGGACTTCCCCATTGACGGAACTGTGCCAGTTCTTCCATGGTGAACTTGCCGGTCAGTGCCAAAGTGGAATATAACATCGGTGACATGTGGCCTGGATCAAGGAAGAAACGGTCACGTCCTTCCCAACGCGGATTTTCAGGATCGTAAACTAAAAACTCAGAGAAAAGTACATTCACAAAATCAGCGCCACCCATAGCTCCACCCGGATGTCCTGAATTAGCTTTCTCTACCATCGAAGCAGCCAGAATACGGATGTTGTCCGCTGCACGGTTCATAAGTTTCTTTTCGTTCATATTAAAATAATATTATAATTTGAATGCTATTAGTGAGTCGGTTTATCCTTGCTATTTTATTTAATATCTGCAAAGATAACTCTTTATGTGTAAACCACAACATGTAAAGAGGCTCTTTTTTAAACCTGTTTGACTCACTTCTTAAATTGGGTCGCTGCTTCTTCAACAGGCAGTCCTGCCTTATAGTTTTCGATATATGTGTTGAATCCGGCTACATCTTCGGCTGTTGGCGATATTTCAATACCGGCATCACCGGCGAATACTTTGTCTTCCAGAAAATCTGCCAGGGATTGTTTCTTTTCATTGTTGACAAGGTAAGAACCTAGCAGGGCGATTCCCCATGCGCCACCTTCACCGGCAGTTTCCATTACGGAAATAGGGGAGTTTATAGCTGCTGCAAGTATTCTCTGGCCTACACCTTTCGTCTTGAATAATCCGCCGTGTCCTGTGATTCTGTCTACTTTGATTTTCTCTTCATTGAAAAGAATGTCATTACCTATCTTAAGAACTCCGACTGAAGCGTATAAATGGGTACGCATGAAGTTGGCGAGGCTGAATTTGTCATTTGCAGAACGTACAAACAATGGCCTTCCGTCGGCAAGTCCTGTCACGGGTTCACCTGAAATATAATTATATGAAATAAGACCACCGCAATCTGCATCACCTGCGAGCGCATGATTGTAAAGTTTTCCATATAATTCATTCATATCTACAGGTATACCCAGCAGTTCTTGGTATTCCTTAAACAGATTGATCCAGGCATTGAGGTCGGAGGTGCAGTTGTTGCAATGTACCATAGCTACAAGGCTTCCGTCGGGAGTGGTGACCATGTCAATCATTTCGTATGGCTTGGACAACTCTTTTTCCAACACAATCATGGAAAATGAGGAAGTGCCTGCTGATACATTCCCGGTACGTTGCTTGACAGCGTTGGTTGCTACCATGCCAGTTCCGGCATCTCCTTCCGGAGGACAGACAGGTATACCTGCTTTTAAATGGCCCGACACGTCCAGCCTCTTGGCACCTTCTGGTGTAAGGAACCCTGCATTCTCGCCGGCGGGTAAGACTTTGGGCAGGATATCTGTCAGTTTCCAGGGGTATCCTTTAGGAGCTACCAACTTGTCGAACTTGGCTATCATTCCGGCAGAATAATTCTTGGTAGCCGGGTCTATGGGAAGCATTCCTGATGCATCACCTATGCCCAGAACTTTTTGACCTGTAATTTGCCAATGAATGAAACCTGCAAGGGTGGTCAGATAGTCAATGTCACTTACGTGCTCTTCATTGTCTAAAATAGCTTGGTATAAATGAGAAATGCTCCATCTCAGAGGAATATTATATACGAATAATTCAGATAAAGCGGCTGCTGCCGGACCGGTATTGGTGTTTCTCCATGTACGGAAAGGTACAAGGATTTCTTCTTCTTTATTGAATGCCATATAACCATGCATCATGGCACTGACACCGATTGCTGCCAAGGTTTCTATTTCTGTGTCATATAGCTTTTTTACGTTGGAACGGAGATCTGCATAGCAGTCTTGCAGGCCATGCCAGATAGCTTCCACACTGTAAGTCCACAGTCCGTCTACCAATTGATTTTCCCAGCTATGGCTTCCTTGGGCAATGGGCTTGTTTTCCTGGTCAATCAAAACAGCTTTGATTCGCGTTGATCCGAATTCTATGCCTAGAATAGCTTTTCCTGCTTCGATGGTTGATTTTGCATCTGATTTCATATTAAAACCTATAATTTAAGGTACAACAATAATGATGATAAAATAAGGTGGGATGTGCCAAGAATCTTATTAGCCTTGACACATCCCCTCTTCATGGATGAATTAGCAAAGTGCTTTGTTCAGCATATAGTAGACTTCGTTCATGCGAAGCTCTTTCTTGAAGTTGCTGATGGTAGTATCTTTGTCAATACGGATCATTTCGATACCTGCAATTTCAGCATAGTCTTCCCAATATTCTGCTGTCAGATCATAAGAGAAGCAAGAATGATGTGTTCCACCTGCCAGGATCCATGCGCCTGCACCTACTTCGAAATTAGGCATCGGAATCCACAGGGCGGAAGCAACCGGTAATTTGGGCAACGGTTTCGGTTCGATGCATTCTACGTCGTTCACGATCAGACGGAAACGGTTACCCAAGTCTACTACAGTGGCGGTACAACCTGAACCTACTTTTGAAGTGAATACAAGACGGGCTGTCTGGCTCTTGCGAATACCTATACCTAGGAAGTGTACTTCCAGACGTGGTTTGGAAGCGGCGATAAGAGGACAAACTTCCAGCATATGTGATTGCAGGATAGCACTGTTTGCACCATCGAAGTTCAATGTGTAATCTTCCAAGAAAGAACAACCTTGGGAAAGTCCTTGGTTCATCACCCATACAGTGCGGTAGAGAGCTGCTGATTTCCAGTCACCTTCCGCACCGAATCCGTAGCCTTCAGCCATCAGACGCTGGGAAGCCAGTCCCGGAATCTGATCGAAGTAGCTGCCGTCTGTTTGGCCCAAATCATCAAAATTAGTAGTGAATCCTTTAGCGCCTTTGGCTTTGAGGATGGCACGAAGAGCTAATTCGGCTTTTGCAGCATTCCATACTTTCTGATAAGCTTCGGTTGATTTATCTTCTAATGAAGCATCGTGGTCGTATTCGTTAAAGTAAGTTGCTACAAGTGCTTCTACATCTGTATCCTTGATATTTTTATGGTATTCCATCAGTTCGCTTGCCGGACAGTAATCTACGTGGTACCCCATACGTTGTTCTGCTTCCACTTTATCACCGTCAGTTACAGCTACATTATTCATCTGATCGCCGAAACGGATGATCAGCATATCCTGAGAGTCTGCCCAACCTGCACAAACGCGCATCCAAACGGCAATCTTGTGCTGGGTGTCTTCGTCTTTCCAGTAACCTACCACTACTTTGCGGCGGATGCGCATACGGGTACAGATATGTCCGAATTCGCGGTCACCATGGGCGGATTGATTCAGATTCATGAAGTCCATATCCATGGTATCCCAAGGAATTTCCTTATTGAATTGAGTGTGTAGATGTAACAGTGGTTTCTTTAACTGCTGCAGACCGTGAATCCACATTTTAGCAGGGGAGAAAGTGTGCATCCAAGTGATGACACCGATACATTTTTCATCGTTGTTGGCTGCTTTGAACACTGCTTCCACTTCTTTAGAAGAATTGGCTGTTCCTTTATATACTACTTTTACAGGAAGTTTCCCTGATTCGTTCAATCCGTTTACCATTTCATTGGAGTGAGCGTCTACTGCTACAACTGCGTCACCTCCGTACAGAAGCTGTGCTCCTGTTACAAACCATACTTCATACTGATCAAATGCTTTTTCCATAATGTTATATTTTAAAAGGGTTATTAATTTCTTTGTTTCTTATTTCTGTCCATAATAGGCATTGGGGCCGTGTTTGCGGCTGAAATGCTTTTCTATTAATAAAGAATTCATCGTTAAATGAGGGTTGGCGGCAAAAGCGATACTTGCCATTTTGGCTACCTGTTCCATGACTACTGCATTATGCACAGCATCATTGGCATCTTTTCCCCATGCAAAAGGACCATGATTTTTTACTAGTACTCCCGGAGTATGTACAGGGTTCAGTTTCTTGAAACGTTTCACAATCACATTGCCTGTTTCCTGTTCATAGGCACCTTTTACTTCCTCTTCTGTCATATCTGCGGTACAAGGAATGGCGTCATGGAAATAATCGGCATGAGTCGTTCCGATATTGGGAATATCCATTCCGGCTTGTGCCCAGGCGGTGGCATAGGTGGAGTGGGTATGTACCACTCCACCTATTTCGGGGAATGCTTTATATAGAACTACATGGGTGGGAGTATCTGAAGACGGACGAAGAGAACCTTCTACCACGTTGCCGTCCAGATTTACTACAACCATGTCTTCAGCTTTCATATCATCGTATGATACACCACTGGGTTTGATTACTACCAAGCCTGTTTCACGATCAATGGCAGAAACATTTCCCCATGTAAAAATAACTAGTCCGTGTTTCACCAAATCCAGATTGGCACGGAATACTTTTTCTTTTAATTTTTCTAACATAATGAATAATTGGGTAATGTGGCAATATGCTAATTTGTCAATTGGCAAATTATTGCATCGGCACATTATTTTAAAGTTTAAATTTCGGATCCTTTCTGTAGGCCTTATCATTAAATTTATAAAGATAAGCACCTCGTCGGGAACCTGATTTGTCTATCAAATCTGTTTTTTCAATGAAATCCATTTCGGCTACCCGCTTGCGGAAATTCCGCTTGTCCATCGGTTCGCCATAGATTGCTTCATATAGATTTTGCAACTGTGTCAGGGTAAACAATTCGGGCAGCAGGTTAAAACCAATTGGATTGTATGATGCTTTGTGCTTCATTAGTTCACGTGCTTTGGAAATCATGATCGGATGATCGAAAATGAGCTGTGGCAGTTCGTCTATTTTTGTCCAATGGGCATTGTGCTGCTGCACTAGTTCCCTGTCATATTCATTTACATTGACTAAAGCATAATAGGCTACTGATATAACTCGTTCTCCTGGATCGCGCTCTAAGTCGCCAAATGTGCCTACTTGTTCCATATATACATTTTCCAATCCGGTCAGTTCTGCCAATACCCGTTTGGCGGCAGCGTCTACACTTTCGTCTTCTTGTACGAATCCTCCCATCAAAGACCATTTTCCCATAGCTGGTTCAAAATTTCGTTTTAGTAGAAGCAGTTTTAATTCTCCTTCGTCAAAACCGAAAATGATACAGTCTACAGATACATAGAATTTAGGATTTATGTTATAATAGGTGGTCATGGTTTAGTGTCGGTTTAAAATTAACAGGCTGTATTCTTCAAGATAATTCAAAGCATACAGCCTTTAATTTATGGTTTACCAGAAATAAGCATAGAATAGTGCGCAAAGCAGAACTACACCTAAAGAGGTTATAACATCCCATTTGTTCCAGCTCTTTCTGATAAGTTCCTTGTAACTGCCGGTAAAGGTGATGGCTTCCACTTGTTTGGCGGTTGGAGCCGGAGTGAAGCATGATACAACAACCATTAACAACAAAAGGAATACAAGTAACCATATTTCAAAAATAAGCCAGTTTGTCTGCCAAAACCAAGTTGTATTTTCCCAAAACCAGCCGGTCATCACATCTTTTCCGGTGTTGGTGAGGATATTAGTCAGCAAACGGATCATACCAATTAGGAAACCGACAATCATGGCAGTTTCACCGGCTTTCGGAGTGATTTTCTTGGAGAATATACCAAGTGCAAATACGGCTACCATTGCAGGTGCAAGGAGAGACTGTATACCTTGCAGATAGTCGTAAAGGCTGCCGAGACTCATCATTACAGGAATCCATGCCATGCCGAGGATAACTACAACTACGGTAGCGATACGTCCTACCATAACATAAGTAGCTTCACTTTTGTTCTTAAACATGGGTTTGTAAAAGTCTTCTGTAAAAAGTGTGGCACATGAATTAAAGAAAGCAGCCAGTGAAGCAACCAATGCACAGATGAATCCAATAGTTACAATACCTTTTACACCGGCAGGCAGAACATCCTTTACCATTACAGCAAAAGCTGCATCTGTATTTGACATATCAAATTCACCTTTTGCAGCCAAGGCGGCAGCTACCATCCCCGGAATAAGAAACATGAAGACAGGCAGGATTTTAAAATAACCGGCTGCAATAGTACCTCTACGGGCACGCTTCATTACTACATCATTATCTTCGCCTTTACGTTGTCCAAGTACACGCTGTACGATATGCTGGTCGGTACACCAATACCAGAAACCGATGATAGAAGCTCCGATAAATACCCAGAATCCAGGATAATCTTGATACATCGGGTCTGCTTCAGTCCAGTGAAACATATGGTTGGCACCATAAGCGTGTCCGTCTGTTCCTATATTCATGGCGCTACGCGCATGATCCATCATTTCTGTCCATCCTGTAGCAATATTACCGTCTCCCAAGGCTGACAGTCCCAGGAAAAGAACCAAGAAAGAACCAATGATTAAAATAGGGGTTTGAATGGCTGAGAGGGTCATTACTCCTTTCATTCCACTCAGTACGGTGAAGATGCCGGTCAGGACAATAAGTCCGATTGCCCCATACCAAAAAGGAAGTCCAAGTAAAAACTCCAAAAAGATACCTCCGGTATAGGCGGTTACACTAACTTTAGTAAGAATGTAGGCTATCAATGTGATGATAGAAAGCCATGAACCGGTACGTGGGGTATAACGGTATTTAAGGAAATCGGGCATGGTAATGATTTTGCCCATTTTATTATTTAATAGTTGGTAGAATGGAACAAAAAGCCATCCTAGAAGAAGAATCATCCAACCTTGCATTTCCCAGTGTGCCATACCTACTCCGGATTTGGCACCGGTTCCTGCCAAACCTACCAGATGTTCCGAACCGATATTGGCTGCAAAGATAGCAGCACCAATGATGTACCATGGCTCACCTTTACCAAATAGATAATCTTCACTGCTTGCTCCTTGTTGCGAGCGTTTGTCTTTTTGTACAGAGCGCCATACCGCCCATATCACAGCTACAATGCCGACTGCCAGTATTGTCCAGTCCAGCCAGATGAATTCATGTGAATTCCAATTCATGATATTAAATATTTAAAGTTTAACAATTATTTTTCAACACCGAATTTAAAGATACATTGGCTGTGATAGGTCTGTCCCGGTTCCAGGATTACAGAAGGCCATTGTGATTTGTTGGGGCTGTCGGGATAGTGCTGTGTTTCCAGACAAACAGACGCGCGTTGCGGATAAGTAATTCCCTTTTTCCCTTTTACAGTTCCATCCAAAAAGTTGCCTGTATAGACTTGTATTCCCGGTTCATTAGTATATATTTCCAAAGTGATACCACTAGTGGGGCTGGTCAGTTTGGCAGCCAGTTGGTTGATATCACCTTTCGTGTTAAGTACCCAATTGTGGTCGAACCCGTTGCCGAATTTTATTTGTTCGTTTTCAAAATTAGTCACATCGGGGGCAATAGTTTTAGGAGTATTGAAATCAAATGGAGTTTCTGTTACTGCTATCATTTCTCCAGTGGTCATGAATGTGCTGTCAACGGGAGTGATGCTGTCTGCATTTACATAAAGAATATGGTCGGTGGCTGGATTGGCAGGGTTTCCACTCAAGTTGAAATAAGAGTGGTTAGTCATATTGATAACAGTCTTTTTGTCAGTTGTCGCTTTGTAGTTTATGTCGATGGCATTGTCTCTTGTCAGTGCATAAGTAACAGTAGCGGTTACATTTCCCGGAAAATTGGCATCTCCATCTGGTGACTTCATAGTTAGTGTCATAGTACTGTCGTTTAATTGGTTTGCTTCATAAACTTGGTATTGCCATCCTTTAGGACCTCCATGCAGGCAGTGGCCAAAATTATTTTGGGGCAGTTGAATGGTTTCTCCATCTATTACGATGACTCCTTTATTAATACGGTTGGCATAGCGTCCGATAGAAGCACCGAAGTCGCTGGGGATATTTTGGTAGTCAGCAATGCTGTCAAAACCCAGCACTACGTCTTTTAGATTTCCGTTTTTGTCAGGGACCATGATAGATACAATACGTCCGCCAAAATTGGTTACGCATACTTCCATTCCGGCTGCATTTTTTAGCGTATACAGTTTAACAGGTTTTACGCCATCCACTATTGTTTCATAATTAGTGGGGGCTAATCCGGACTTTGTAAGTGCTTCTTGAGATTGTTTGGGAGCGCAAGCACTTAACAATGTCAGTGCGATACCGGTTCCCAGAAAGGTTTTTTTCATGCTTTTCATGATATAAAAGTACTAATTAGTAATAGAGTATATGATTTTGGGTGTAAAAGTAACACTATTACTAATACATTGGATATGAAAAGAGTATGTTGTGCAACATAAAAGTGTATTTCCTACACTTTTATAGCATAAAGAAGAAAAAAACCGCTTTGGATTCAAAGCGGTTTTTTCATATGTTAGCGAATTTGAGATATTTTTTATACCAGCTTGCGAGAACCGTCACTGATGACTACATCGTAAACTTTTGGACTTCTTCCGAATTTTTCTTTGAATCTTTCTTTGGCAGTGGTGATGAATGTTTCGTATAGTTCATTTTTAACTAGGTTGATTGTACATCCACCGAAACCTCCACCCATTACACGTGAACCGGTAACACCGCAGTCGAAAGCAACATCATTCAAGAAATCAAGTTCCTCACAGCTTACTTCATACAATTTACTCATGCCATAGTGAGTTTCATACATCTTCTGTCCTACGGTTTCGTAATCACCTCTTTCCAAAGCGTCGCAAACATCGAGTACACGTTGGATTTCTTCAATGACGTATTCTGCACGCATATAGTCTTCTTCACTGATCTCGGCTTTTGCTTCCTGCAACATTTCCATTGTACAATCACGTAAAAATTCTACATGAGGATGTTTTTTCTGAATGGCAGATACGGCAGCTTCACAACTTTGACGACGCTTATTGTATGCAGAAGAAGCCAATTCGTGTTTGACTACTGAGTCAACTAATACTAAACGGTAACCTTCCGGTTTGAAAGGGAAATATTGATATTCTAATGAACGACAATCCAAACGGATCAAACTACCTTCTTTTCCAAATACAGATGCAAATTGATCCATAATACCGCAATTTACACCACAATAATTATGTTCTGTTGCCTGACCTACCTTGGCTAATTCAAATTTATCTATTTTGTTGTCGCCGAAAAGTTCGTTGATAGCGAAAGCGTATGTACTTTCCAATGCAGCAGATGAAGACATACCTGCACCCAAAGGTACGTCACCCGCAAAAGCAGTGTCAAAACCTTTCACATCTACACCACGTTTGATCATTTCACGGCAAACGCCGAAAATATATCTTGCCCAACTGGCTTTAGGAGCATCTTCTTCGTTCAAACCGAACTCTACATAGTCTTTTAAATCAATAGAATAAGCACGTACCTTATTGGTACCATTAGGTTTGATTTCAGCAATCATACCTTTATCTACTGCTCCGGGAAATACAAAACCACCGTTATAGTCGGTATGTTCTCCAATAAGGTTAATACGTCCGGGTGATGCATATACTGAACCTGTTGTACCATCAAAATGTTTGATGAAGCGACTTCTTACGTATTCTATATCCATGATATTAATAGTTTAAAGTTAATACTATATGTTTTTATAATTATTCTACAGGAATGTCTTTGTTTACGTTCTTGCATCCTATCAAACCATAGAACAACAGATAAGCAAGCAAAGCGATAATTAACCAATAGCTGGCCATATATCCCACAGCGTCAGAAATGAATTGCTGCAATAATGGGAAAATACCGCCACCGACAACCATCATCATAAAAATACCTGAAGCTTGTGCGGTATATTTGCCTAAACCCTCTACAGCGAGGTTGAAGATACCTCCCCACATAATGGACGTACATAAACCACAAAGTACCAAAAATAGGGCACTGACAGGTACAGAGGCCATTTCGAATCCATTTTCTACACTATATCCCGGCATAGAGACAGTGATTTCTTTTGGAGTGAAGATTGCGATTAATATAAAACAGATAGCTGTTGCGGAAACAACAATCAATTGTGTGCGTGTAGCTACTTTACCGCTGATGACACTACTTGCAGAACGTCCCACTAACATGAGCAACCAATAGATGGCAGCAATAGCACCACCGATAGCGGCACCGTTGGCAAGCAGGCCCGCACCTTTTTCCGTTGGGTCGGCAAGGTAGAAATTTAATGTGCCTGGAATACCGATTTCAATGCCTACATATACAAAGATACCGATTACACCTAATACAGTATGGCGAAAATTCCAAGGACTATGAGAGAATTTCTCTTTTTCATGACCTGCTTTTCTTAGATGGGGCTCTGGAATAGCGATGAATGAAAGAGCGATAAACGCTGATACGAATACACCCATTGCGATGAAAAGCAGAGGAGCTACATCTGACATAGCTGTTTGAGGGGTGACAGAACCAATCAAGGCACCTACGAAAAGCGGAGTCAAAGTACCCGACAATGAGTTTAGAGCACCACCGGCTTGGATTAATTGGTTACCTTTGTTACCACCACCACCTAAAAGATTTAGCATCGGGTTAACTACTGTGTTCAGCATACATACACAAAAACCACAGACGAAGGCACCAAGCAGGTAGATAATAAAATTCATTTTAATGGCATATTCTCCTAAATTGAATACGTCTATATCTGCACCGAACAAACTGGAAATATATTGGATAAACAAACCGATGAAACCTACTGCCATGGCAATGAGGGCTGTTTTTTTATATCCGATTTTTACAAGCATATTACCTGAAGGAATCCCCATAAACAGATATGCAAGGAAATTCATCATATTTCCCATCATACCCAAGGTATTGGCACCTGCATATTGGTTTTTCCATATTGTGCCGAAAGGCGCAGCAAGATTAGTAACGAAGGAAATCATCGCGAAAAGGAAGAACATTGTAATGATAGCGATGATATTACCGTTCTGTTTTTGTTGATTCATGGTCTTGAAAAAATTATAAGTTTATAAATTAGGTTATTTCATAAAATTATTTTTCTACACCGAATTTGTAGATGGTTACTTGACTGTAAGTTTCCCCCGGATGTAGAACACAAGAAGGGAAATGGCCTTTATTGGGTGTATCAGGAAAATGTTGTGCTTCAAAACAGATGGCACTTCTTGCTGGGAAAGTTGCTCCATGAGCACCTTCGAAACCATTATGCCAGTTTGAAGTATAAACTTGTACGCCGGGCTCTGTAGTGTATACTTCCATGCTACGACCGCTTTCGGGCTCCACACATTTTGCTGCAAAACTCAGTGTGCCTGCTTCACGTTTGTTTAATACATAGCAGTGGTCATAGCCGGCACCGAATTTTAGCTGTTCGAATGGGTCATTGATTCTACTGTCTACTCTTTGAGGAGTACGAAAATCCATAGGAGTACCTTCTACTTTGGCAATTTCGCCTGTAGGGATTGATACATTATCTATCGGAGTATAAAAATCAGCATTAATGGTTACGATGTTGTTATCAACGGTTGCCGTAGGATTGGCAATGCCTGATAGGCTGAAAAAACCATGGTGAGTGAGGTTTACCAATGTTGTTTTGTCTGTTGTAGCGTGGTAAGTAATGATGAATTCATTTTGATTACTTAAAGTGTACGTTACGTGAATATCCAAATTTCCCGGAAATCCTTCTTCGCCATCAGCAGATAAATAATGCAATTTCAAACTTTGTGGAGTTTCCTGTTCTGCATCCCAAATGCGGGTATGAAATCCGGTAGGACCGCCATGCAGCGAGTTGGGACCATTGTTGATAGTCAGTGAATATTCTTTCCCTTCTAAAATGAATTTGCCTCCTGCTATACGGTTTCCGTAACGACCGATAAGAGTACTGAGGAAAGGTTCGTGGCTATTGATTACATGGGTTATACTATCATGTCCTTGAATGACATTGGCATATTTACCGTTTTTGTCCGGAACCATAATAGCTAATACTGCTCCACCATAGTTGGTAACAGCTATTTCAGCTCCGTTTTCATTTTTCAGAATGAAGAGGTCTGTTTGTTTCCCGTTCACTGTTGTCTGAAAATCGGCCCGTTTCAGGCCACATAAATTCTCATCGGAAGTAGATGTGTTTATCATGTTATTGAAAATCTTTTTATTGTATGTATAAAACTAATGCAAATAAAAAGATTTTCTTCGGTATTCCCAAACTTTTTCTATAAAAGTGAACGGACTAAACGTGAAATTTTAATAAATCCGCAACGATAAAGCTGCTTCCTCCAACAAAAATAAAGTCATTTTTGTTAGCTTTTTCTTTAGCGGCTGCTACAGCGGTTTCTACATCAGGATAAGCATCTCCGTGCAGCCTGGATTGCATCGCTAAGCTTTGTAATTCTTTTTCGGATAAAGCGCGTTTTACACTGGCTTTGGTAAAATAATATGTGGCATTTTTAGGAAGCATGGACAATACTCCACTGATATCCTTGTCGTTTACCATACCTATTACAATGTGTAATCGTTCATATTTCTGATGTTTTAATTGTTCTATGATATACGAAATTCCTCCTACATTATGTCCTGTATCACATATTAAAGTCGGTTCACTTTCTAATTTTTGCCATCTTCCCATCAGGCCGGTGAGTTCACATACTTGTGAGAACCCTTTACGTATATTACTTTCGGTAAGCTGATAACCTGCTTGTTTTAATAGGCGGATGGCAGATAAAAGCGTATTGGTGTTTTTAAGTTGGCAAAGTCCTTCCAGCTCGCCTTCCAGATTGAGGTAGTCGGTTGTTTGATATATTCGTTTACCTTTTTCATTTATACTGGAGGAGTGTAATAACTGTTCTTCTTCTGCAAAGTAGATAGGAGCGTTTACTTCTTTAGCACGAGTTGTAAATATAGGTTTGGTTTCAGGTGTGGTTTCACCAATAACTACCGGAGTCTTTTCTTTGATGATTCCGGCCTTCTCTGTGGCTATTTTGGCTAATGTATTACCTAAAAATTGTATATGGTCGAAACTGATATTAGTTATGACACATAGATCCGGACGGATGATATTTGTACAATCTATTCGTCCTCCCAGGCCGACTTCTATAATGGCTACATCTATTTGGCTCTGGGCAAAATAGTGGAAAGCCATTGCGGTAGTCAGTTCAAAGAAAGAAGGATGCAGAGGTTCAAAAAAGACACGGTGTTTTTCTACAAAGTCTATGACATATTCTTTGGATACAGGAATTCCGTTGACACGTATTCGTTCACGAAAATCTATCAGATGTGGAGAAGTGTAAAGTCCTGTCTTGTATCCGGCTGATTGTAAAATGGCGGCTAAAGTATGTGAACAAGAGCCTTTTCCATTGGTTCCGGCTATATGAATGGTTCGGAATTGGCGATGAGGATGGTTGAAATACTCGTCTAAAAGATAAGTATTCTCTAATCCTGCTTTGTATGCATCTTTTCCTATATGTTGGAATAATGGGGCACTATTATATAAATAATCCAATGTTTCTTCGTAATTCATGGCAAATGTTTTTATTTACCGCAAAGTGTCACAAAAGAATGCCAGGCAGATATAAAACCTAGTATTCTTTCTGTGACACTTTGTAGTATAAAAATTAATCGAAGAAGTTTTTGAACTTCTTGAATATTTTTTCTTTAATGCTTGTATTCGGTTTGAAGTTATCCGATTCTTGCATTTTCTCTAGTGCTTGTTTTTCATCTTTATTCAATGTTTCTGGAATATATACGCTTACATTGACTAATAAATCACCTGTACCGTTACTGTAACCATAACTATTGACGTTGGGCAATCCTTTACCTCTTAGGCGTAAGACCTTACCTGGTTGGGTGCCTGGTTCAATTTTTACTTTTACTTTGTTATCAATAGTTGGTATTTCTACAGTGCCTCCTAAAGCAGCAGTCGGAACGCTTAGTAACAGATTGTAAATCAAATCATTTTCATCGCGTATTAGGTCTGGATGGGATTCTTCTTCTATGACAACAAGTAAATCACCGGGAACACCGTTATGTTTGCCCGCATTTCCTTTTCCATTGACAGAAAGTTGCATTCCTTCAGCCACACCGGCAGGAATTTTCACTTCCACGACTTCTTCTCCGTATACAATACCTTCTCCTGCACAAGCTTTACATTTGTTCTTAATGATTTTCCCTTCTCCGTTACATTGTGGACATACGCTTTGTGATTGTACCATTCCAAAAATGCTTTGTTGGGTGCGGGTGATACTTCCTGTTCCATGACAAGTGGGACACGTTTCCGTTCCTCCTTCTCCTTCGGCTCCTGAACCATGGCAATGGTCACATGTTACGTACTTTTTCAGTTTGAATTTCTTTTCTACTCCCGTAGAAATTTCTTTTAAGTTCAGTTTTACTTTTACACGGAGGTCTGAACCACGGAACTTGCGTTGTGCGGAACGTCCGCCACCGCCGAAACCTCCAAAGCCTCCGAAACCTCCTCCATGTCCACCGAAGATGTCACCGAACATAGAGAAAATGTCATCCATGGACATACCTTGTCCGAATCCTTCAAAACCGCCACCGGCGGCTCCACTCATTCCTGCATGTCCAAATTGATCGTAACGGGCGCGTTTATCCGGGTTGCTCAACACATCATAAGCTTCGGCTGCTTCCTTGAATTTTTCTTCCGCTTCTTTATCCCCCGGATTCTTGTCCGGATGATATTGTATTGCTTTTTTGCGGTATGCTTTTTTTATAACATCAAGGGTGGCTGTTTTGTCCACCTCCAGAACTTCGTAATAGTCTCTTTTTGCCATGTCGTTTTATGATACTGTTTTATTGAGCCACAACTACTTTGGCGTGGCGTATTACTTTGTCATTCAGCTTATAACCGGTTTGTACACAGTCCAATATTTTCCCTTTCTTCTCTTCAGAAGGAGCTGGGACTAATGCAATTGCTTCGTGATAATCGGTATCAAAGTTCTCACCGTCAGTCTCTATTTTCTGAAGTCCTTCCTGGTTCAATACTTTCAGGAATTTGTTGTAGATCAACTCAATTCCTTCACGCATTGCTTTTACATCATCCGAAGTTTCTGAAGTTTTTACAGCACGCTCCAAGTCGTCCAAAATAGGGAGAATGGCAGTAATGGCCTTTTCTCCACCATTCTTAATCAATTCGGCCTTCTCTTTCATGGTGCGTTTACGGTAATTGTCAAATTCGGCTGAAAGACGCAGGTATTTGTCATGCTGCTCTTCTATTGTTTTCTGAGCTTCCGCCAATTCCTTATTCACCTTCTCTTCAGCGTTCAGTTCTTCTGTTGCTTCTTTCTGAGTTTCTTCATCAATGGCAGCTTCTGCCGCTTCCTGATTTTTCAAAACTTCCTCGTCTTGAGGTTGGTTCTTCTCTGTTGGGTTCATATTCTTATTAAACTTTTTGTTTTTCTTATTTTTACTCATAACAGTCAGGTCTTTTAGGTTAATTTACTGCTAACAAATTTCGTGCCTAGTTGTTTCCTTAGAGTGATAATTTTGCAAAAGTACGGAATTTCTGCCACACTGGCATACTTTTCTGAATTAAAATACCTACCTTTGCAATTTCAAAATAGAATAATTATATAAATTAAGGTATATTAGGATGATTACAGTTTCGAACTTGGCCATTCAATTTGGTAAAAGAGTGTTGTATAATGACGTAAATATGAAGTTCATCAATGGTAATATTTACGGGGTTATCGGTGCGAACGGCGCCGGAAAATCTACTTTCTTGAAAGCAATTTCAGGTGAGCTGGAACCGACTAAGGGTTCAGTGGTATTAGGACCGGGAGAACGTCTGTCTGTATTGAGCCAGGATCACTTTAAGTGGGATGAATATACAGTCATGGATACGGTTATGATGGGACATACTGTGTTGTGGAACATTATGAAACAGCGTGAAGAACTGTATGCGAAAACTGATTTTACAGATGAAGATGGCTTGAAAGTTTCTGAACTGGAAGAGAAGTTTGCCGAACTGGATGGTTGGAATGCCGAGAGTGATGCAGCTTCTTTGTTAAGTGGGTTGGGCATAAAGGAAGACAAGCATTATATGTTGATGGGGGAACTGAGCGGTAAGGAAAAGGTGCGTGTCATGTTGGCACAGGCACTTTACGGTAATCCTGATAACTTGTTGTTGGATGAACCTACCAATGATTTGGATATGGATACGGTGACTTGGCTGGAGGAATATCTTTCTAATTTCGAACACACGGTGTTGGTGGTAAGTCATGACCGTCACTTTTTGGATTCTGTTTGTACTCATACTGTAGATATTGATTTCGGTAAAGTGAATATGTTTGCCGGTAACTATAGCTTCTGGTATGAATCAAGTCAGTTGGCACTTCGCCAGCAGCAGAACCAGAAGGCTAAAGCTGAAGAGAAGAAGAAAGAGTTGGAAGAATTTATCCGTCGTTTTAGTGCCAATGTGGCTAAGAGCAAGCAGACAACCAGCCGAAAGAAGATGTTGGAGAAACTGAATGTAGATGAAATTAAGCCGTCGTCCCGTAAATATCCCGGTATCATCTTTACTCCGGATCGTGAACCGGGTAATCAGATTTTGGAAGTATCCGGCTTGCGTGCGGAAACTGAAGACGGTATGGTATTGTTCAATGATGTGAATTTTAATGTAGAAAAAGGAGATAAGATTGTCTTTTTGAGCCGTGATCCGCGTGCCATGACTGCTTTTTTTGAAATAATCAATGGAAATCGTACTCCGCAGGCTGGTAAATTCGCATGGGGTGTTACTATTACTACGGCTTATTTGCCTTTGGATAATACGGATTTCTTTGAAAGTGATTTGAATTTGGTAGATTGGCTGAGCCAGTTTGGCGAAGGTAACGAAGTCTATATGAAAGGTTTCTTGGGGCGTATGTTGTTTTCCGGAGAGGAAGTATTGAAGAAAGTGAATGTGCTTTCCGGAGGTGAGAAGATGCGTTGTATGATTGCCCGTATGCAGTTGCGTAATGCGAACTGTCTGATTTTGGATACTCCAACTAACCATTTGGACTTGGAATCAATTCAGGCTTTCAATAATAATCTGAAGACTTATAAGGGAAATGTGCTGTTCTCTTCCCACGACCACGAATTTATTGAAACGGTGGCGAACCGTATTATTGAATTGACCCCGAATGGTATCATTGACAAGATGATGGAATATGATGAATACATCACTTCTGATCATATTAAAGAAATGCGTGCGCGTATGTATGGAGATAATTAAATTATAAATATGAGCTGAAAAAGAAAGAGTCATTGGGAGCCATTGTTCCTGTGGCTCTTTTTTTATGGTTTAGCCGCAATTCTCATTCTGTATGAATCATAATGAGTTCAAAAATCTATGATAATGGACGATAATCCATGTCGTTATATTAGAATTAGGATTATTTTTGTGTCCATTAAAAACATGAAATGATACTTATGAAAAACTTAATTTTGATTTTGATTTTTGCAGCTGTTAGCTTGAATACGATGGCTTCCAATCCTGTACATGTGATTATAACTGCCGGACAGTCTAATACCGATGGACGAACTCCTAATGAAGATTTGCCGGCATATATTAAAGCATTGGCTACGGACACACTGACGTATACCGAAGGTGCCTACCGTTATTGTCAGATAGCTCAGAATGACGGGAAAGGAGAATTTATTCCTTTCTGGCCTCGTGCCAAACGTAGCGGAAAAAATAATATGTGGGCTTTTGATGCAGTGACATATTATTGGTTGGAGCAGTTGTTGCAGGAGAAATTTTATGTGGTGAAATGGGCTGTTGGCGGAACTTCCATTGCACCTGATTATAATGCTTCCAAGGGACGTTTTTGGTCTGCGGCTCCTGAATGGCTGGCACAGGCTAAGCCAACTTCTGATGGAGGAAATTCCTTGTTGCTTTCTTTCATTCAAGAGATAGACATGTGTATAGACAAAACTCTTTCCCGGCTGAAGGATGGCTATCAGATAGATGCATTTCTTTGGCATCAGGGGGAAAGTGATTATGCTAAAAGTAAAGATTATTACCGTAACTTGAAGACAATGGTGGCTTATGTGCGTATGCATCTGACAGAAAAAACCGGAAAGGATTATTCTCGTTTGCCTTTTATTTTTGGTACTGTTGCCCGAAGTAATAAATATTTCAGCAGAGAAGTGGAGAATGCGATGAAGCAATTGGCTGCTGAAGATCCGAACATGCACCTGATAGATATGTCAGGCGCAGAATTGCTAAATGACAGACTTCATTTTACGGCTCATTCGGCAGAGTATTTGGGACAACAGGTATATAAGCAGTTGGAACAAATTATTAAAGGAGTTATCGTCAGGACTGATGAATTGAAAGGAAAACGTTTGGGAATTATTGGAGATAGTTATGTGAAGAATCATAAGGAACCTGTTAAGAATACCTGGCATTATAAATTTGCCGAGAAGCATGGTATGGAATATTTAAATTATGGCAAGAACGGCAGCAGCATTGCTTATAGTAGCCCGCGTTGGGGGGAAGCGATGTATGTAAGATATAAGGAAATGCCGGATGATTTGGATTATGTTATTGTTGTGGGTGGGCACAATGATGGTTTTAAATTGGATTCAATTGGCGGTATTGATGTATTTAAAGAGAGGCTGGCAATGCTGTGTGAAGGGCTTATTGAAAAGTATCCCACAGCTAAGATTTTTTTCTTTACCCGATGGAACTGTAAAAACTTTGCGGGAAGTGATGCTGAGAAAGTGGTGGATGCTATGATTGAGGTTTGTGGAAATTATAGTATTCCTATTTTTGACAGCGCCCGAAAAGGAGGAATTTATGCAAATAATGATCATTTTAGAAAAATATATTTTCAGAACAGCAAAAATAATACAGATACTGCACATTTGAATGAAAAAGGTCATGAACGTTTCTTGAAAGTAGCTGAGAGTTTTATATTGCAATACTGAATAATGTAAATGTAATGAATTATTTTTGAAATGTGATGACGCAGAAATAATCCATTTACAAATTACTTACTGTTCGGAGGAAAAAGTGAGGTATTCTTTCTCCGCTAGGGAAAGTAATTCTCTTTTGATTTTCTAATAGTCGGTTTGCTTTGTTGTAAATGTCAACTGAAATGTCTTGCTCTCTGGACTTGGCAAAAGAGTGATTGGCAGTAATGATGCGTCGGGATGAAAGTTTCAGTGTCCAGCGTATATCTTCAGCAGCTACATAATGCCGAGTAGGACGCATGACGTGAATGCGCAATATATATCCTTTTGCCAGTGCCTCATTGACTGTTTGCAGATTTCCTGCCTCTAGCCGGATACCAATAGCTCATTTGGACATAGTGTAATCTTGCGCTTGAATGCTTCCCATCCATGATACGAGGTCTTTCGGATTATTTAAAACTGGATTTATTAACTGTTGGCTGTGCAGACGGATGGTAGGTATCATTTCAGATAATTTCCATCAAACGATAAAGGTAAAAGTCCACTTACGTTTTCTAATATATAAATATCAGTCTTACTATAAAGCAGTATCCGCATGGGTTTTCCATATCGTTTTTCAGTTTCTAATAATACTTGCCGACAGGCACCGCAAGGAGGAATAGGTGTGTCAAGAAAATCATTTTCTGTGCGGGCAGCAATGGCAAGTGTTTTTACTGCTTGATCCGGATATTGAGAATTGGCATAAAACAAAGTGGTACGTTCTGCACAAAGACCAGATGGGTAGGCTGCATTTTCTTGATTGGTTCCGGTAATAACGATATCATTTTCCAACAGTGCGGCGGCTCCAACAGCAAAATGTGAGTAAGGAGCATAGCTTCTTTTCGTTGCTTCACACGCAGCGTCTATCAGTTTGCGGTCCTTCTCTGTTAGTTCGTTATAATGGCAAGCCTCTATGTTTATTTCCAGTTTGATTTGTTTCATGATACGTTCCTCTTTGTTTTCCTGCAAATGTAATGTTTTGTTTTTAATCTCCCAATGTTTCTTTTCTAAAATCTGGTTTTTAATTTATTTACTTTCTTATTGCTTGTCAGAGTTGAATGTGAAAAGAATAATATGGTTACCGATAAAAAAGGAGAAAGTTGCAACTTTTTCTTTTATTTGTGCGTCTAATGAATAATGCGAATCAGTAGTTGATTTCTGATTCTTGTTTTAAAAAATTAGATAAATGAGTGCGATGGCAATTTTTCCCATCGTATGTACTAAAAGTCCAGATGTTGATCTGACTTTCATCGCTCTTTGAA